>Ga0209181_10001628_pt1 | contig 38668 bp, 34 predicted proteins | sample MAT05_FD_187208 | JGI IMG/M metagenome (GOLD analysis project Ga0209181, IMG submission 187208) | Freshwater microbial communities from Lake Fryxell liftoff mats and glacier meltwater in Antarctica - MAT-05 (SPAdes) (version 2) | ecosystem: Environmental > Aquatic > Freshwater > Ice > Liftoff... | reverse complement strand
GAACCTGCCACAGGGTCTTGGCGCAAGCTTCCGCCAGCGTTTCCAGAAAGCGCCGCCGGTCCTGATCGTGGTGAAAGATTGCCTCCCGCCGATCGCCCCGGTTCATGACGTGGTAAACTGCGCCGGCATACTGAATTCGCAACTTGCGCGCCATACGCCGGGAAAGATCGCGAAGCCTGCGTGCCGGTCAACCGACAAGTGTCTAGTAGCCGGGACTGACCCCTGCACGGAGACGTCCTTCAGCAACTGATCTCGAAAGCCTGAGGGAGATCCTTGCCGGGGTGGTGGTCTTCCCGATGCAACTGCTCCAGAATCTCGTCCTCGATCTCCTTCTGGCGGGCCTCGGCCTTGGGCACAGGCACGCCAACGACGGAGGGGGCAGCCAGGTGGATCTGGCCCACGACCTTGCGCACTGCGGTCCTGAGCTCCTCTCCCCCTCGCTCCACATCGGCCGCGGGCAGCTTGTCGCGCCGCAGCACGGCGCGTTGAAGTTCGAGTCGCTGATTCTGGAGCAGGAGATTGCGCGCCTTCAGCTCCGTCGTGCTCAGGGAGTCGTCGTCGAGGGAACCGTTCGCCTGGAGGAACGTGCGCCAGGCGGCGATGTCGTACCTGCCGTCGGGCCGGGAGGGAGGCCGGCCATCGAACTTGGCCGCTCGCTGGATCGTCTTCCGGGAAACGCGGAGCGAGGTGGCGAGGTCGGGCTGGTTCTTCGCGAACGCCTTCGACTCGGGCCGCCCCCCGTTCTGAACCGCCTGCAACAGATTCACCTCGCCAGCCGACAGCGTCCGACCGGCGCCGACCTTCTTCACGAGGTTCCGGTAGTTGGCACGCAGGATGATGTCCGCCTGCTCGGGGAACATCGCGTCGGCACGGCTCGGTGCCTCCTCAGTACTCGCTTCCGCGCCCATCCACCAAAGGGGGAGCGTCAACGGAGCGATTGAACCCAGACTGCGGACGCTCCCCGTGGTGGGTGGCAGTGCCTCACCCGAAAAGTCCGGTGAACGCCCCGGCTATGGGCGCCGCAAACGGTAGAAACCCTGCTGGGCCGGAACCTGATTCGTGAGCGAACGCTGACCAGCGTAGCCGCCAACCTCGGGGATGGGTGTCCAGATCGGCGTGGGCGACAGTCCCGCCGTCCATTCAAGGACGAAGCCCGGCGAGGCTTCGGTCCATTCCAGTACGATCCCCGCCTCGATGGATCGCGCCCGGAGGACCGGCACGGGCAGGCTCAGAAAGCGGATGCCTTCGATCGTCAGCCGGGCGTCCGTCGAGGTTCCACCCGCGAGGCCGAAGAACAACTCCACATCCTGCCCAGCCCAGGCTTCCACGGGCAGCGAGCCACTGCTCATCGGCCGGTCGTTGGCGATGAAGCGCGCGGCCAAACTGAAGACATTGGTGTTGTTGACGCCCGCCACCACGCGGTCCCCCGCCCCCTCGCCGCTCAAGGTGAAGTCGAACGCCACGGCCACCGCATCGGCTGGCACATGGACGGGCAGCCACACGTAGGCCGGTGTGTTGGCGGGCGAGGATCCTGCCTGGAGCGATCGCTGTCCCTGGGGGCCCGGGCCTGAGCCGCCTGGCCTGGTCTGGAGGATAAACTGGAGCGACAACACCGGCACGGGCGTCGAGGCATCGGCGTAGCCGGGGATGTCCAACACCGCGGGTGTCGTCCCGCCGACGCCATACACGGGATCATCGAGCGGGTTCAAGGAGCCTCCGTAGTGGTCCAGCACGGTCTCGACGAAGCCGATACTGACGTGGCCGACCTTCCGCGTGCCGGCCACGGCGGCGGTGCCGACGGCGTCCACGACATACGTGGTGGTCTCCACCCCGAAGCGGGTGGCGTTGAGCGCATAGGTCAACCCCAGCCCGCCGAACGGCAGCCTGGTAACCAGTTCAATCGCCGTGCGCGCCGCCAACCCTTCCGGCACGTCCAGATTCACTAGGTCAAGTGCGCTGGCCGTGGTGGCTTCATCCTGGGCGAACACCGATCCCTCGGGGTAACCTCCGGGTACAGGAAACGTCGCGTTGTCACCCAAGACCTCGAACGATTGCCGAAAGCCAAACTCACTCCCCCGCGGGTTCTCGATGCTCTGCTGATACCACTCATACGGATAACCGTGGAGTCTGGCCGGATTCAGATACCTCGACCGCTGGAGGAACACGTTGACGCCCGTCTCGAGATAGACGCCCACCGTCGTCAGGTAACTGTCCACATACGCCGCCTTCACCGGGATCGGCAAAGCCCAGGGCACCGGGTCGGGGGCATGTCGAAAATCCGGAGCCAGGCCCGCGTGGTCGAACAACGTCATGTGCGTGCGTCGCGGCTCCCATTTCTGCGGCACTCGGTTTGTGGAATCATCGCCGTGGAGATAATTCGCGGTCGCGCAATTCACCAGCGTGCCGAGGCTGTGGCCGAGGAAATGCACGGGCCGCGAATAATCTCCTCCGAGCGCATTCCAGAGCGTCTGCCCTAGGGCCAAGCCCTGTTCGGGAGTGAACTGGCGGGGATAAACGCAGATCGCTCCGAGGGTCACGACAATACCCGGTGTCCCTACGGCTGCCGCCTCCTGCCAATCCCACGCCACGATGTTCGCCTTCGCGGTCAATCCGGGCACGGCAGCCAACCGTCGCGCCATGTCCCGGGGCCAAGCTCCGGCGCTACTGTCGCAGCCGTGCGTCAGAACGATCGTCATCCGGCTGGAATCCAAAGCTACGGTCGGTGGCGAGTAGTTGACGAAGTCGCCGCCGGGTCCGCCCCGGAACACCTTCAGCCTGCCGATCGGTGCGGGCACGGGCTTGTCGAGCAGCGACGCCAGCGGCAAGTCGTCGCTCGCTTGGAGCCGCGGCGGGGCTGCCGGCGAAGGCATCGAAAAGGCCAGCACGTCCGGCAAGTCCTCCGGCACCCGCAGGTGCTGGCGTAGCTGGGTGAGATGACCCGACTTCTCCGCGCGCAACTCGTAGTAGCCCGCGAACAGCCCCGCCAGACTCGCCGAGCCGAAGCTGTCCGTCGTGGCGGTGGCCACCACCACGCCGTTCTGCCGCGCGGTGATGGTCACGCCGGGGAGATTCGCGCCGAGGCCGTCCACGGTTTTCACCGGCACGTTCAGGCTGCCGGCACCGCGTGTGTCAATGGTGAGGAAGGCGGAGTTGAGCGAACCGGCTGCTCCCCCGCGCGTGTTCAGCACCAGGTCGCCGGTGACGGCTGAACTGACGGCGGGCACCCGGCCGCCGGTGTCGATCTCCAGCAAGGGCGATTCGGCCACGGAGACCGGAACGGCCAGGCACCGCCAGCCGACTGCCAGCAAGCAGATGAGGAGGGTGAACCGTTTCATGTTGTCGTCTGTCTCAAAGGCCGCCCGGAGTTTTCGGATGCCCTACTGGCACCGGGCGGCGCGCTGCTGTTCGCCAAGCTCGTCGCAGGACGGCTTGGACGGGAGGCTGGCCGGGTCAGCCCGCTGCCTGCCGGCAAACCGGCTGAGCTAGGGCACAACGGAAGCCGAGATTGCTGTTGCGATTTGCCGGCCCGTTGTTGTTGCGTCCAGAAGGAATTCTCGCCGTCGGAAACGAACTCCTTCTTCACCGCCAGCACCCGATGCGAACGCAGGAAACCATTCATCTCCTGCTCGGCGGGGTCCGCGTTTTTCAACGGCACGATGAAGAGCTTCAGTTGCATTTCACACTTTTCGTTCGTTCGTCGCTTCTTCCCGCTCCGCTCCGCGGCCACTCCGCAGTCAAACTCCGCTCGTCCCTCGCTTCGTCTCGACTGCTCCGGGCCGCTTCGCTCCGGCCGTCAGGGCTGACCTAGGGCACAACGGAAGCCGAGAAAGCTGCCGCGAAATGCCGACCCGTAGCCGTCGCGATAGGCACACCGCAGGATCCCCGCGCCGTGGGCCCAACCGCCCCCGCGAAACACGCGGCTGGAGCCCGGCCAATCGCCGCGCGGATCAGTCTGCGAACCGGCGGGGTAAGCCCTATACCAGTCCCAACACCACTCCCAAACGTTGCCCGCCATGTCATAGAGCCCGTACCCGTTAGCCATGTCCGAGCCCGCTGGAATTTGTTTACCGTTGTAATAACCCACTGGAGTCGTGCCCAGATTGGGCTCGAACGGGTCCCCGCTGTCGTTGTAGTTCGCTTTGCTGCCGCTGAGGTCGGTCGCGTAGCTGCTGCTGCTGCTCGACCACGGGAAGTGCTGCCCAACCAACCCGCCGCGCGCCGCCTTCTCCCACTGCGCTTCGGTCGGCAGGCGGTAACCGTTGCCTGTCCATTTCACCATCGCTGCTGTCAGGTCCACCTCGCCCCTTTGGTAGACTTTGGTCTGGGCGGTGTCGGTGTAGTAGGCCGGGGTGCGGCCCTCCCTTTGGGAGCGGGCATTGCACCACTTCACAGCGTCGTGCCACGAGAGGTTTTGCACAGGATGGTTGGCCCCGGCACCCGTGGACTGGCCGGTAAAGTCGTAGCCGTGGGGAATCGCGTAGGCATGGACGGAGTCCCACAGCTCTTTCGTCACCTCGAACCGGTCCAGGTAAAAATCGCTGACATAGACCGTGCGGACGAGCGCGTCGTTTTGGACGCCGAAGTTGTCGCCCATCTGGAAATAACCGGCGGGTATCAACGCCATGCCCGCCGGGCCGGTGCCCTCCTGCGCCGTCACGCGCACGCGCCCGCGTGCGGTGAACTGGCCGTTCCAGTCCACGCCAGCGCTCCAGACGACGTGGCGGTCCGTGCCTGCCCGTACGCCGGAACCGAAGTCACCGATGAACGTGGCCGCCGGCACGGTGTAACTCGCCCCACCATCCGACGAAACCGACACGGTCACCGTGACAGCGTCGCCCCCGGCGGCGACATCGTAGAAGATGTCCACAAACTTGGTGCCGGGCCGCTGCGCCGCGCGAAGGTTGGAGACGACGGGCGCGGCGGCCGCCGAGGCCAAGAGGGCAAAGGTCAGCCCGAGAGCAAGGGCACGGGGAGATTGCACGGTGCTGAGCGGGGTAGACGAACCCGGTGATTGAAAGCCGATTGTGGGGGAGTTGCGGGACCGCCGGAGCGGACCGCGAAAGAGTCGGGAGCGTCACAAGAGGGCGATGGCAACCTTCTCTCACTGTCTCCACGCGGTCCCGGCAAGTCCCTCGAGGGGTGTCTTGTCCGCCCAGCCAGGGGACATCACGTCGCGCCGCCCCGTGCGTCCGCAAAGCTGGCTCCCGCACCCATCCACATGACGCGGAAGGTCAACGCATCGTGACGGCCATCGCCATCCCCACGTTCCCGAAACCTCCCGAACTCCTGAATTGATGAAACGGAAAGGTTGATCGAGCCTCTTGGGAGGCAAGCGCAGGAGATGTAGAGGCCGCTCTCACGAGTGGCAGCCCGTTTGGGTGGGATCCTCGGTTCCTGGGGCCTTCGATTTGACAAGCCCTCAAGGTTCATGACCTCGGGGGCTTTGAGTCTTACGGCCGCCAAGTCTTCCAGCCAAACCTTCAACCCGTAGCCCAGCACCGCGCCCTTGTGCCGGTAAATCCCCTTCTTCAGGTGCGGCAGGTAGGCTGCTTCCGTTTCCCCGTAGCGATTCATTTTCACCGCAAAGTGGAACCTCGACGCGATCGCGTCCGCCACCTGCAAACCGGCGAGCTTAGAATGTTCGACCGCCCGGATGCGGTACGGATCGATCACGGTGCCGTCGATTTGCACCTTCTCCGGATTGTCGGCGGCTTGCCGCAACAGGATCCTCAGATAGTCGCGAATCTCCTCTTAGGACATGTTGCTGCGATTGGAAAAGATCACCTCGCCAAAGCCGTCGCCTTCACCGTCCTTGCGGTGGTCGCGGCAGAGCCACGAAGGCGCTCAAGCAGGAGCCTCGTGGCATACCGGTACAGAACGTACTTCGTGTTTTGAAACTTCTCCGGCTCGTCAATCAGCGGCTTGTAGACCAACACGCTCACCGAGAGGATCGGCAGTTCACCGACCCGCCGGATGTAGGGGACCCGCTGCTCGTGCTTCAGATCCACGAAGTGCAGCGGGGTCTTGGAGGCTTTTTTCAAGGCCATCCACCGTTTCACGGCGAGGAAGACTCGGCGCCTTGTGCATCGTTCCCGGCCCAGCCTCAGTGCTGTATGGCAGCTCGGATCATCGCGGGCGCAACGCCGACGGGAAGGGTCCGGCCGATCTCCCAGTTCTGGAGGGTGCGGACGGAGGGGACGCCGAGGAATTCGGCGGCGTCGGTCTGGGTGAACAGGCGGCGCTCGCGCCAAGCCATCAGATCGCGGGCGAACTGGTCCTTTTGCCTCTCGGGAACTCGCAGACCCATGCCCGGACAGCGTAAGCGGCAGCGTTCGAAGGTCATTGGTTCCGCGCCGCATCGCGGGTCGCTCTGACCAGGCACTTCGCCAGTTTCTCCGGCCGCATCGCCAGCATGCGGCTGATGGCGGTGTGGATGCACCCGCGAAGACTCCGACCATGGAAAAGGGTCGGTTCTTGATGTTGGCTATTCCTGCCGGGATTTTCTCCGCCGATACAGGAGGTGGTTCAACGGACTCCACAAGCATCAGATCGGGATAATGTTTGGCCCTCGTCTGGCCACGCAACCGGACGATGTGATCCCTTCGGATACCGGTCGTGCGGTCCACCGGGCGAGACTCCAGTCGGTTGAGCAGCACCCCAACCTTGGTACGCGTCTGAATCGCTCACACTCAGTTTGGTTTCGATCCATCTGATGTTTAGCACGTTCTAACGGCACTTAACCTCCGTGACCGGATGGCAGTGATTCAGAACTGACCCCAAGCCGGCCGTGAAACTGGATGAGGCGCGGGCCCTGCTCGATCAAGGTCATCGCCTGGCGGCGGTCCTAGCCAGCCTGAACCTCCTGGCCTTCCTGGCGCATACCGCCCTGGATTGGCCCGGTCCCTCCCGAGCGCCTCCCTAACTTGCCCCCCAACCACCACCCACCCACCTCGTCCCTCCTCACTCACACGCCGCTCACCCGCCGCTCTCTCAAAGTGAGAACTGCTGCTCTCGACGCCACTTGCCTGGCAGGCGGAGCACAGTTAGGCTAGCCTCAGTCTAGTTTAATTCTGTAAAGCCCATGAGCACCGTTGCCATCACCGTCCCCCTGGCTGAGGCCAAGAACAAGCTGTCCGAACTCGTCGACCGGGTCAGCCGAGGCGAGGAGTTTGTCATTACGCGCCACGACACTGAGATCGCCCGTTTGATCCCCGCAACGCGCCCCAGTCGCAAGGATGTGGGCGACGCCATCGCGGCCATGCGGGCCACCCGGTCCGGAAGGAGTGCCACGACCGCCGAGCTGCAGGTTTGGCGGAAGGAAGGCCGCCGATGAGCGACACCTTTGTCCTGGACTGCTCGATCACGATGGCATGGTTCTTCGAAGGCGAGGCAGGGGCTGCACCCGATACCCTGCTGGACCGACTCAACGAGGGAGGGCGCGCCATCGTGGCGCAGCATTGGCCGCTGGAGGTCGGCAACACGCTGCTCATGGGGGAGCGCCGAAGACGGTCGACCCCGGCGGATTCCGTGCACTTCGTTGGGATTCTCAACGCTCTCGCCATCGAGATCGACGAGGAGACCGGCGCCAAGGCCACCACCGCCACGCTGGATCTGGCGCGTCACCATGGGCTGACGCTCTACGACGGTGCTTATCTCGAACTGGCGATGCGGCGGAAACTTCCCCTAGCGACGCTCGACAAGGAACTTCGGACAGCGGCCCGGAAGATCGGAGTCAGGTGCCTGCCGGAAAGGCTCTGAGCTGGCGCCGCGAAACGGGAAGGACGGGAAGGAAAGGCGTCCGGGCCGACTCAGAGATAGGAATTCAGCATGGCGGCGAAGGTGGGCAGAACCGCCAACCAGCGGTTTCGCGCGCTTCCGGATTTCGCTATGATCGCCTGAATCGGCGGCCCTGTTTCCACGCCGAACCCGTGGTTTCACCTCAAGGCACACCGCAAAACTCGGCGCCGGTTCCCCCGGTCTGGTCCTGTTGACGTGACGCAACGCTCCGGTGTCGCTCCGCGAGACTCAGCTCAATTTCGTCGCGGCCAGAGTCGCCAGCGTGTCGCGGAGAACGGGAATGACGAGCTGATCCTTCGGGCGGTTAGCGGCCACCTTGCTGACGAGAATACGGTCCAGCGCGAGCACTTTCACCTGGTAGTCACCCAACGAAACGAGCCGGGCGTGCTGCACCTCCGCGGCGTAGCTGCCCAAGCCGCTCATGTGCGTGACAAGATCGAGCATCTCGGTGCCTTCACCGGCAAGCATCGGGGGATTGTAACCGAAGGGTGGTGCATATCCGGCACCCACTGCCACCAAGGCTTGCATCATCTTGGGCTCGCCCAGGTTTTCAAACCACAGGTCAATGTCCTGCGTCACGACGGGTGCGCCGTGCAATACGGCCCCGGAGAGACCCACCACCATGAAGTTGACCTCGTGGCGGAGCAACGACTCGAGGACGCGACGTTCAGCGGGCGAGAACAGGGGTCGCTCGTCCACGGCGCAGGCTCCTTTCCAGCCGGGTCCACGGCGATTCCCGCAGCAGGATCAGGGTGTGACGGACATTCTCCGGATCAGCCTCCGGATGTTCGGCCATCACGGCGTCAACTTCCGCAGCCAACTGCTGCGCCCAACGAAGCGTGTCCGCCTCTGTCATCGCCGCAGTGGTGCCCGGGCTGACTGTGGTGGTGGGCTCGCGGTTCATAACGACTAGGCTACCGGTTTTGAGGTGGGCGTCGAGTCCGGGGTTGGGGCCAGGCAACTCCACTGGCTCTGCCGAAGCGGAGCCAATCCGGATGGCGAGGAGCGGCCCGCACTGGGCGGCAGCCGGTTCACAGCGAGGCCCACCACCACAGACTCACGTCCGCGGCTACCGGGTCGCCGTTACAGCGGCGAGTCCGGACGTTTCCGGGACATCTGTTTCGGCGGGTCGTTCACGTCATCATTGGACAGCGAGTGCGCGAACTGACCGGTGTCGCCCAGCTCCTGCTGCAACCGCACCCATCGCGTTCCGTTAGAGGGTCTGGCACCTGTTTCCCCCTCGAAGGCACCCCATGGGAATTGACCCAGGCGGCGGCCCAGGCCCCCGCTATCGTCTTGCAGGTACTCATCGGTCAAACTGCCCATTCATCCTTGGTCCATAACGACGACACCGGGATGCGGGTGCAGGAACTGCGCGAATCCGGCAGTCCCACCGCTGCGGAAATCGATCCCAAACGGACCGGCACCTTCACCACCGCTCAGACGCCTCCCCTGGGTCCGCCCGGTGCTGGGGTGTACACCCTATAGCTCCTATGCACCAGGCCGTGCTTGCCTCTACCCAAGGCAGGACGGTCACACCCCCGCACACCCTGAATCGTGAATCGGGTTTCTCGACCGGGACATCCCGGACCGATCGGCGTGGTTGCCGAAGTACCCAGAACTCATGCTTCATGCTCCGTAAGGCACTCCTTCTGATGATGCAGACCGATCGCACGATCTTGGCCGCCATGGTGACGATTTTGTCGCTGTGCGTGTTCGGCTCGCCGCACGCACACGGGCAGGAAGAGACCGCGCTCATCGTGAGCCCGCGGCTGGAAGACGCCATTGTTCTTCCCAAATCCGTTCCCGACCCCCTCGAACCCTTCAATCGCCTGGTGTGGAGCGTGAATGAAGGGCTGCTGATCGGGGTCGTCAAGCCGACGGCCAAAGCCTATCGGTTTGTGGTCGTGAAGCCCCTCCGAACCGCAATCGCCAACGCGGGCCACAACCTCACGTATCCCAGGCGGCTGATCAATAACCTGCTCCAGGGAAACTGGCGCGGCGCCCGCAACGAATCCTACCGGTTCGCCTGCAACACCACCGCGGGGGTCGGGGGGTTCTTGGACTTGGCGACCCGCTGGAAGATTCCGAAATCCGACGCGGATTTCGGGCAGACGTTCGGCCAATGGGGTTGGAAGCCGGGATTCTTTATCATGCTGCCGATCGTCGGCCCGAGTAACGAACGGGATGCCGTCGGCCTGGTCGCCGACACCGCCGCCAATCCGCTGATCTATTTCTCTCCCTATGCATTCGACGCGGGCTCCCCGGAAACCTACCTCGGCCCCTACGGCTACTTTGCCAGCGTCGTCACCTACAACGATTCCGCCGACACGGTTGAGGACTACGTGCGCTTCATCCGCGCGGAGATGGACCCGTACTCACTGATCCAAAATGCTTGGACGTTTACGCGGGACAATCGGGTGGTCGAGCTCTTGCCTGCGGAAGAGCAGGACGAGTCCTCGCGGGAGACCCTCGAATCCGTCTTCTTCACTCCCCAGGACCCGGAATTCCCCGGCCGCGCCCGGACCCGGTCGGCCCGTATTCCGTCGACGGGCCGGAAACTTAGATTCACGTACTGGTTGCAACCCGGCAGGTCGCCCGTGGTCTACATCCTTCCTGGCCTCGGCTCTCATCGCCTGGCCAGGCCATGCCTCGCGCTGGCCGAGCTGGTTTACCGCCAGGGGTTCACAGCCGTTTGCGTGAGCAGCGCGTTCAACGCGGAGTTTATGGAGAACGCGTCCACCGCCGCCCTGCCAGCCTATCTCCCAGTGGATGGCCGCGACGTCCACGTCGCCGTGACGGAGATCGATCGCGATCTCCGGGCGGGGTATCCGGATCGCCTGGGTGAGACGGCCCTGCTCGGCTATTCCATGGGCGCCTTTCATGCCTTGTTTGTGGCGGGAACGGAGCTGACCAATGCCTCGTCTCTAATGAAGTTTGATCGTTACGTGGCGATCAACAGCCCGGTGCGATTGCTCCATGGCGTGTCCATGCTGGACAAGTATTACAGCGCGCCCCTCGCCTGGCCGGGGAGTGAACGGACCGCGAGGATAGAGAACACCTTCCAAAAAATAGCCGCGTTGAGCCGCGCCGGTTTCACGCCACAGGCGTCCTTCCCGTTCAGTGGCATCGAGTCCAAGTTCCTCATTGGACTCGTGTTCCGCCTGACGCTTCGGGATGTCATCTTTTCCAGCCAGCACCGGACCAACTTTGGGATCCTGCAACACTCGATGAATCGCCTGCGGCGGGACCCCGTGTATCAGGAGATATTGCAATACTCCTACCAGGACTATTTTACCCGCTTCGCCGCACCCTATTATGAGACCCGAGGCCTGGCCGGCCCCACTACCAACGAGTTGGCGAAAGCGGGTGATTTGCGGACTTACGGGCCCGGACTAAGCGCCAACGTCAAGATCCGCGTTATCGCCAATGAGAACGATTTTCTCCTCACGGCCGATGACCTCGCGTGGTTGCAGGGAGTCCTCGGCCCGGACCGGGTGACGCTCTTCAAAGAGGGTGGGCACCTGGGGAACCTCGCCAAACCAGCGGTCCAAGAGGCGATCCTTGAGGCGTTGAAGGGCCTGTTGCCCTCAACCGCACGACCCGAATGAGAGGGCATCCCGGGGCGTCAGGACCGCGGTTGAGGAAACCCTCGAATGGGTGAACAACCTCGCCGATCCGGACAACCCGCCCTCCGACCTCATCCGGTACGACCTGCGCCTTGACGTATGTCACATTCCACGGCGACTGGAACGACGCCATTCATCCTCGCCGCTCAATGGATCCAGTGATTGTTGGGTGCTTCCTTACGCCGTTGATCTCGGTTTACCCACCCTCATGGCTCGCAAGGTCCAGCCTCGCCCGTTCTCAAAGGGTTCGACCTTTGCCGTCACCTCCAACACCGGATAGCGGACCGTCGCCAAGCCGTACGACCGGTAGGTGTCTGCGAACAGATCGGTGGACGCGATGTCGGTCCGATCCGCAAGGGTCAGGAACTTCATCGGCTCCCCGGTCACCTGATGGTGGATGCGCTGCTCGACCACCAGGCCGCAGACGACAATCTCCCGGCCGACGAAATCTCCGGCGCGGTTCAGCGGGCAGTAGCTGGACCAGAGGATATCGTTGAAAAGGTCCAAGGGATGTGACGACGCCGTAAACCCGAGCAAATCCCACTCTGCCTGCCAACGTTCCTTCTGCGTTGGTTCACGCAGGCTTTCCGTGGGCAGTCGCGCCAGGGTCGGTGGCGGCAGAAGCCAGCCCTGGTCCTGCGTGGAACGGTCCCTTTCGCCGCGAGTCACCCGTTGAGCCTCCCAGAACTGACCGATCCGGCCGTCGCCAAACTCGTCAAAAGCCCCCACCCGCACCAGGGCCTCCAATTCCTCGGCTTGAAGCCCGACTCGATGCGCGACATCCGACACATCCCGGAACGGCGCGATGCCTCGCTCCTCCAGGAAGCGTCGCCGGCTCGACTCGGTCAGATTCGCCACGGCATCGACGGGCACCCGGATGCCTCCCGGCCCAGCGACATAGCCGGGGCCCGGTTCGTTGACCGTGGGTGGAAGAATGCTCAACCCGAGCCGATGGCACTCGAGGATGTAAACCAGCCGTGAGTAGAACCCTTTGCCGTTTGTTAGAACGCCCGCAAGAAACTCGGCGGGGTAACGGCTCTTGATCCAGGCCGCTTCATACGCCTCAACTCCGTACGCGGTGGAATGAGCCTTGTTGAAGGCGTACCCCTGAAAGCTGGTCACCAGCCGCCAGACTTCCCGGGTCGTCTCGAGGTCGCGGCCCCGGGCGGCGGCCGCGGCAAAGAACTCGGGCTCGATTTCTTCCACGATCCGAGACTGTTGCTTGACCAGAGCGCGGCGCAGCCGATCCGCCCGACCCGCGGAAAGGCCGGCATACGTCTCGGCAATCTGAAGAATATGTTCCTCGTAAACAACCAACCCGAAGGTGCTGCGCAGGCAAGGCTCCAGGCTTGGGTGAGGGTAGGAAGGCGCTTCCATCCCCTGGTACCGGCGGGTGAACGCGAGTTTCTTGTTCTCGTTCGCCGCACCCGGACGAATGACGGACACGATGGCAATGAGGCCGTCGATTTCCCGGACATTCGTCATCCGGCAGAGGTTCAACATGGCAGGCGACTCGATGTGATGCACCGCCCGGCTGCCGCCCGATGCCACCAGATCCCAGGCCTTCGGATCGTCCCATGGCGCGAGCGCTGCCAGATCGACCGTCACCCGGTGGTTTTTTTGGATCGAAGCCTTCGCGTCCCGCAGAACTGCCAACCCGCCCTGGGCGAGGATGTCCATCTTCACCAAGCCAATGGCTTCCGTGACATCCATGTCGAAGTGTGTGGTCGGCCAACCCTTGTTCGAGAGGAACGTTGGGGTCAGTTCATGGACCGGCTGCCGGGTGAGCACCAGTCCACAGGGGTGCATCTTGGGATTCCGCGGCCGTCCATCCAACCGGGCCGCCATCAGCAACGCCGTGCGGTACGGTTCTTCATGCATCGGCAGGTCGCGGGTCTCGATGCCCTGCTGCAGGATCTCCATCAACCGGGTGCCTCCCACCCAGGGAAACCGATCCGTGAACCGGCGGATCTGGCCCTCGCTCAATCCCAGCACCTTTCCCGCGTCTGCAAAGGCACTGCGCGCCTGAAACGTCGAGAAACCACCCACGACCGCGCAGTGGTCCGCCCCGAACCGCGCCAGAACCATGTTCACCACGTCATCCTTCCGGTCATGGGGAAAATCGATGTCGATGTCGGGCAGTTTGTGCATCGCCATCCTCTCGGGATTCAGAAACCGCTTGAAATACAGTTCGAACCGGATCGGGCAGACATTCGAAATGCCCAACCCGTAGCAGACCAGGGAATCAGCGGCGGACCCGCGGGTGATCCATTCAATCCCGGCCGCCCGACAGTCTTGCAGCAGCGTCCAGGTGTGCAGGAACAAGGCTTCGTAACCCACCTGGGCAATGATCCCCAATTCCTCCTCGAGTTGAGCCCGCAATCCTCCCGCCTTCGCCCCATACCGCCGCCGGATGCCCTCCACCACGAGGCGCCGAAGAAACAGGCTCGGACTTGACCCATCGGGAGGTTGAAATTCCGGGAACTGAGGAGGCCCATACGGAAAGCTGAACTCACACGCATCCGCGATCTCCCCGGTGCGCTGCAGCAATTCCGGATGTCGCTGAACCCAGGCCGGCAGGGCGGCCGCGCTTCGAAAGGGATACTCACCGGTCCGCTTCTCCGGGTGGGCCGACGACAGCAGCGTCCGGGTGCGGATGCTTTGGACCATGTCGTAAAGGCGCCGTTCCTCGGGCGAACCATAGTGGGTGCGCGGGACCAGCACACCCCGCGGATGCCCCGCCTGTTCGGGCCGGGTGACGGCCTGGTAGAAACGCGGGCCGAACACCGATTCCCAGCGGGCGTCCGCGCTCACCGCGATCAACCCATCGGCATGTTCGGCCACGAACGAGCGCGGGAACGGCAAGCGTTGGCGGGCCGCCACCGCGGTGTCTTCCTCGTCGGGCACCACCGCTCCCAAACGGCGCGACAGAAGTCGGCACAGATTCGCATACCCGGTCCGGTTCCGGACGTAGAGGTAGACCGGGCCGTCGATGGTTTCGAGTTCCGCGCCAAACACGGGCCGGATTCCCGCCCGCTTCGCCGCATCGGCAAACTCGCCCGCGCCATGGAGATTCCCCAAATCCGCCATCGCCACCGATGGCATCCCGTGGCGGCCGGCCCGTTCCACGATCTGCTCCGGGGAGAGCGTGGAATCGAGGAACGAGTAGTGAGAATGGCACCCCAGCGCGATGTAACGAACCCGTTTCGCGGCCATCACACGGATGGCGATCCGCGGAACCACCGGCGCGACCGGCGCAACCGGCGCCATCACCCCAACCGTCGCGTCCAGAGGGCCGTCCCGCAGGATGAAATCATGCCCGCGCCGGACGATGCCCTGCCCGTAGCGGTGCCGAAGGTCTTCCACGGCCAGAATGGCGCGTTCCCGGCGCTCACGGTTCGGCCCTTCCCCGATCAGATCGAGCTCCCCCGAAAACCGCCCGTCGTATAGATTCGAGAGCTTCAGCCCGACCATGCGCAGGCTGACGCGGCGATCCCAGGCTCGCTGGATCAATCCAGCCAACCGAACGTAGATGTCCGTCTCCAGGTGGGTCGGCTCCTTCAGGCTCTCGCTCACCTGCGACGTCTCGTGGTCATTGAATTTCACGGTGACGGTCAGCGTCCGGATGGCGCGACGGTCGGAGCGAACCTTGGAAAACAGCTCGTCGGCCATCCGACGCAGGGAAGCCTCGGCGAACCTCTCATCCGTCAGGTCGGCCGCGAACGTTTCCTGCGCCGAATACGATTTCTGCGGCGCGCGCTCGGGAAGAACCGGACGGTCGTCGATACCCTGGGCGAAGAGACGCAACTGCCGGGCCTGCCCGCCCGCAATCAGTTCCAGCAACTCGGGCGGCACCATCGCGATCTGACGGATCTCGGCAAGACCCGCCGCGTTCAATCGGCTCGACAGTTTGGGTCCGACGCCCGGCAGCCACCCATTGGGCAACGGATGCAGGAACGCCACCTCGTCCCCGGGCGGAACCACTCGGAAGCCCGCGGGTTTGTTCGCCTTGCTGGCGATCTGGCTGACCAGTTTGTTCGAGGCCAGTCCTTCGCTGACGGTGATCTTGAGCGACTGACGGATGGCTTTCTGAACAATGGCCGCGATCTCCGAGGCCGGCTTGGCGTGGTTCGCCGTCAGGTCGAAATAGCCCTCATCCAATCCCTGGATCTCAACCAGCGGCGTGTGATCCTCGGCATAGGAGAACATGATGCGGCTGAACTGCTCGTACCGCTCGAAGTCGCCCGAGATCACGATCAGTTTCGGACACAGCTTTCGGGCCTGCACGGTCGGCATGGCCGCGTGAATTCCGAATGTGCGCGCCTCGTAGCTGGCACTGGTGATCACTCCGCGCCGTTCCCCACCCACGGCCACAGGCTTGCCGCGCAACCGGGGATCGGCGGCCTGCTCGACAGCGGCGTAGAACGCATCGCCATCCAGGTGAACAATGGCGCGCGCCATGGGCGATTCGCCGTGCAGCTCAGGGCCTCTTGCGAATCAGCGCCACCATCACGCCTTGGATCACCAATTCGCCGGCAGGAATGAGATCTGGATACTTCGGATTTTCCGCCCGCAAGAACGGTCGCCCACGCTGCACCAGGAACGTCTTCAACGTGCTCTGCCCGTCGATCAACGCCGCCACCACGTCCCCCGGTTTCGGCTCCTTCCCGTGTTCGATGACCACCACATCGCCGTGAAGGATATGTTTCCCCGTCATGGAATCGCCGCTCACCCTCAGCGCAAAGGTCCGGCTCGTCGTCCGGATGCCGACGGATTCCACGTCCACGCTGACACACCCGTCGGTCTCCTGCTCACGATCCGTCGGTGAACCGGCAGGAATGCTGCCAAAGATCGGGATATCAACGATCCGCCGACGGAGGGCCCGGAACGGGGAGGCGAGTTGGATGGACCGGGTCTTGCCGTCGGTGGTGGCGAGAAGGCCTTTCCGGCGCAGGGCCGCCACGTGCTTGGCCACGGCGCTGACATTGGGAATGCCCAAGTGTTCGCCGATTTCGCGGTAGGACGGCGGGGGGGCGCCTTGCGCCTGGCGGATTTCCAGGAGGCGAAGCACTTCGCGCTGTCGATGGGTGGCTTGGGTCGTCATGGTGAACGGCTGTTCACCGGATGACTAGACACGTTGGACCGGGAAGGGTCAAAGGGAAGTTGTTGGCGAGGCGCTCAGGCACCCTTTCCCGCGGCCAAGATCCTCCGCCAGATCACGATGAAGGCACTGGCGAAATCCTCGGGGCGCCGTTCGATCCAACCGGTCATCGCATCCGGGTGAAACCACTCGAGCCGGTCCACCTCCGATTCCTGGCGCACGAACGGCCCTTCTGACCCGCAGCGGTAGACCCAGACGAATTCCTGACCCGTGGCTGGTGAAGCTTCCAAATAGAACAAACGTTCCGGAACCGATTCCACCTTCAGACCGATCTCCTCCTTCAATTCTCGCACCGCGCAAGCATCGTAGGCCTCGCCCTGGTCCAGGTGTCCCGAGGACGAAGAATCCCAGGTGCCGGGAAAGCAGTCCTTCTGCATTGAGCGCTTTTGCAGGAGCAGATCTCCCCGGCGGTTGAAGACCATGACATGGACGGCCCGATGCTTCAGGTGAAGGTGATGCACCTCGCTGCGCGGACGTTGCCCGATCACTTCGTCCCGCTCGTTCACCACGTCGAATATCTCCTCGGACATCCGGCGACCCTGCCCGAGCCATGTACCCGTGGGGAGTTCAGAATCCCCCATTCAAACGACCCCGGGCTGACCAGGCACCGGCAGCGGGTAGCGGCCTTCGGGCGAGGGTTGAACCGGTGCCGGTGCGTCGATGGCGTTGATCTGGGCCAGGCCGGGTGCGAGTTCGACCTGCGACGCGAGTGCGTCGTCCCAGCTCAGCATCTTTCCGGATTCGAGCGCCATTCGGCCGAGAATGCCGACCATGGCGGCCTTGGCGCAGCGCTCGGCCTCGTTGTGGGGCTTGTCGTTTCGGATCGCGTCCATGAGCAGATCCCATTCCTCCTGGTAGGCGTTATGTGCCGGACCCTTCCATTGCCAGGTCACGTGTTCCGATGTCGTCCGATGCCCCTTGAAGAGCCGGGGTTTGGAGATGCCTTCGCCGAGTTCGGCCGTGCCGGTCGTCCCGTGAATCACGCAGCCCCAGTAGTCATGGCACTGATTCATGTGCCGCCCCTGAGCCACCATCCGGGTTCCGTCTGGAAACGTGTACTCCACCATGTACTGGTCGAAGAGCTGGTCCGGTTCGGTCCGAACCCGCCTCGCCCCCTGGCCCTGGGCGGACACCGGCCAGGCATCTTTCACCATGCAACAGACGTCGAGGTTGTGGATCAGCCAGTCGAGCAGGAAACTCCCGTTCACCCAGGTGAAGTTCGAATAGTTCCGAATCTGGTGGGCCAGTTCCGATTCCCCGGCGCGGCGCGGCGCGAATCCCACCCCGCCATGCATGCGGTAGGCATAGGATGTGATGACGTCGCCGATCGCCCCATCCCGGATGCGTTGGACGGTTTCCTCGAGGGGTTTCGAGTGCCGGCTCATCAAGCCGCCAGCGATCTTGAGGTTTTTCGCCTTCGCCGCCTCACCCGCGCGCAACACCCGCCGAATCCCGGGTGCATCCACCGCGAACGATTTCTCCATGAAGACGTGAACGCCCCGCGCGACGGCATACTCGAGGTGTATCGGACGGAACGCCGGCGGTGTCGTCAGAATCACCACGCCATTCCGGGGCAGCACGTCGATGGCCTTTCGAAAGGCGTCGAACCCGATGAACTGGCGGTCCGGCGGCACCTGGATCTTTTCGGGATGCTGTTGGTGCAAGGCGTTGAAACTGCCCTCCAACCGGTCGGGAAACACGTCAGCCATCGCCACCAACCGCGTCGGACCGTGGGTGGACAAGGCGTTGGAAACGGCGCCTGTTCCGCGACCGCCGCACCCCACGATCGCGACGTCAATGGTTCCATCGTCGGCCGCGTACGCCCCCACCTCGATCGCGCGGGTCAAGGCGGCGGCAGCCAGCGCGGACCCGGAAGTTTGCAGAAAGGCACGTCGGGTGGACACGGGGGCTTTCATGGAACCCCAAGCGTAGGGAGAGATTGGAGCCTGTCCGGAGTTTTGGGGCGAAGCGCAACCGGGATCCTTCGGATCCAATCCCGGTCCTTACCTCCAAAGCTCACGCATGGGTGATTCCCAGCTCGTTTAGCGTCCGCTTCAACCACGCCAGCGAATCCTCGATCACCGAGCCGTCGCACTCGATGCTCAGGTTCCCGTTCCAACCCGCATCCCGAAGAATCGTCAGGCAGGTCCGGATGTTCTCCGCATTGACGCCTTCACCGATGGCGCAATGACTCACCGCGATTCCGGTCGCCCCGCCCCGCAGCGCATCCGCCAGCGCCCGCGACACGTCCTTCACATGGACATGGTTTACCTTCGGCAGAAAGCGCCGGAGGAACGCCACCGGATCGCGTCCAGCGATGAAGGTGTTGCCGGTGTCCATGTTCATCCGGAGAAACGGACTGCTCGCGAATGCCAACATCTCCTCCATCGCCTCCGGATTGGTGGTGAAGAATCCGTGCGGCTCGATGTTGACGACCACCGAATGGGCTTCCGCCACCCTCAGAATCTGGGTGTAACACCGCTTCATCAGGGCCATGGCCTCGGTGAGATCCAATCCTTCAGGCGCGTGCAACCCGTCCGTGGTGTCCACGCAGGGACACCCCACCTGGGCCGCCCACGCGATCGATTTCAGAACATAGGGCACTCCCCGGGTCAAACCCTCCTCGCCACTCAAAGGAAACGCCGCATCCACCTGGGAGAATCGCACGCCATAGCGATCCATCTTCCGGCGCAACAGGACCGGGTCCTCATACAGCGCCACGTGGGGCTGATACCCAAGTCCATGAAGCCAGCTGACGCCGTCGATCAACCCACATTCGATCTGCCGAACCCCGTTGCGCTGGGCCCAGTCCAGGCACTTGTCGAACGACCAGTACGACCCATTAAACGCGTCTGTGTGAAATCCAATCGTCATCATGGCAGGGCGGGATTTGGCGGAGAACCCCTCCGCGGTTCACTCCCTTGTTCCTGGACGCCCCCGTCGCGTCAATGGCCCAGGGACAACCGCAGGAGTTCTCATAGCGCCTGCCCTGGAGCAAGGCGTCTGGCCCGACCGAAAGCAATCCCGGCCTCCGACACCGACACCGACACCGGCGCCCCGCCTTTTACGGCCTCTTCTCTTCCGGGTAGTCGATCGCCAGGTCCAACGTGACCCGCCAGGTTCCGCTCCAACCGGATCGTCGCCAGACGCGCACCCAGCTTCGAACCGATTTCGGCGGCGTGGTACCGCTCCCGAGCCATTCGCTCTCGCCCCACGCGTATCCCAGATCGCCACTCCCGGAAATCATTACGCCCTGAACGGCATCCCGGGTTTTGCGTAAGTTTGCCGACAGAAACCGAACCGCCTCCGACCGACCCACGACGGGCGGGGCGCCGGATCGCAACACCCGCACGCGTTTGTGACCCTGTTCATCGACCGCTCTCGCTTCGCCTTCACGCGCGGCACGTCGGCCGTAAGCCTCTTCCACAAATTTCAGATCGCGCCCGCGCTGGGTCTGCTGCCAAGAGGCCAGCGGTTCATCGGGGTCCTTCGGACCATCACCCTCCACCCGCCATGGAAAAGGCATCGAGGGTCCGCCCACGCCGGCATCCAGAGCCACCTTCCATCCCGCCGGCGTCATGCGCCAAACGGTCACGTACTGGCCGGTCGCATTCACCTCGGTTTGGGTTCGTGTCGCCCGATAGCGCCAGGGCCCGGTGGTGAAGCCGAGGTCGCCTGACTCGGCCAGCAACGCATACGACGGCGCCCATTCCAACAGACCAGCGTCCTCGGGTGCGCTCTCGAAAAACGTTGCACCGAGCACGGGGCGCGGGCGGAAGAGCAAACCATCCGGTGCCAGGTACTGCAAAAAACCGGCCTTGAAACCTTGGGCGGCCACCGAAGCGGCAAAGTCCCGTTCCAACGTCACCAAAGGCCCGGGCCCCGCCCACGACTGAATCCCCAGACCGAGGCACCACAACACCGCCAAGACCTTCCGAAATCCTTTTGCGCTCACGCACGATTGAAGCCCAGGTCGCAGTCCCACCGCCACTGCGTTTCGGGCCCTCCAGCGCCTCTCGGATTCCCGGAGACCAACGGACCTCTGGGACACACGGCGACACTCATGTGATCTCCCAAGCCCGGCACTCGCGCCAAGAGCTGCCCTGAAACTCAACCCTGCAGCGACCGGGTCCTAAGATCGATGCGGCGCTCGTCCCAGATCCCTAGCCCCAGCGCCCCCGCAATCTCAACATGCTCCGGTTGGCGGTTCAGGAACGTCGAAAATTCGTCCGGTTTCGCCTCGGCAATCGTCTTCATCCCCACCGCGACCCGCTTCCGGTCGATTTCCTTCCAGCCGATGTGGTCCAACGCCACCGGGTCCGTCGCGAAGTAGAGCGTGCGGTGTTCCCAAACGAACTGCGGCCGCGCGAAAGGCCCCCCATGGTACAGGGCGCGAATCCCGTCAAGAATGTGCAGTACAGCCTTGTCCCGGATGATCGGCAGCGACACCACCGCCGGGATAAACGATCCGCAGACATTCAAGGTGCTGGACGAATGGGTGCGACTCACGTTGTTCACCAGGCCGTGTGAAAGATTCTTCAAGGCCAGGGTCACACCCGCCGACTGATGATCCTTCAACGCAGGCACATTGATCAGCTTGTTCACTTCCTGGCTGATGAACTTCGACACAAAGGACCGCCGGGCCGCCGGATTCGCGAGATCCTGACCCGGAAGCACCACCGCCATGTCCATGTAGTGGTCCGGATCATACCGCTTCATGTCCTGCTGGAGATCGTCGTAGCCCTCACTCGCGAACGACCAACGCACGCCGTCCGGCAGCCACTCATCAAACCCAGCCTTCAGGAACTCATTCCGGTAGCGGTCGTACACCACGATGTCCTGGCGTCGAACACCCGCCGATTCCAGCCCCGCAATGATGCCCTGGACCACCTCCACACTGCTCTGCACCAGCGGCCCGCCCACCGGTGTCAGCTTGATCCCCACGACGTCCCCTTTCTCAAAGAACTGGCGCCACGCCTGCGTCGCGTCGTCCGCATTCGTCAATTCGATCATGCCTTCAGCCAGCATGCGCCGGATTGGATCCACCTGAAATTTGCCGTCCACAATCGAGGCCGGATGCGACACCGACACCACCCGACCTGGGTGCAACCCCGGCATGCCCAGCTTCGAGCGCGCGGTCTTGGCCGAGGCCGGCGACAATGTCGGAGTGGGTGCGGTCGCCGCCCGAGCCAGGGTGGGAAGGGTAAGACCGGCGGCGAGGGTGCCCAACCAGGCCCGCCGCGTGCATAGATGCCCTGAAGCCATGCAACCAGTCTGGCCGCAGTCTCGACCGACGCGCAATCGAACTATGGATCCCCGTGTGAACCCTTGTCAGTCTCCGGTTCCTTCGATTGAATCCTCACAAACCAAGGGCGCATCCAACCCAAGTTTTCCCAATGGCCACCTACGTGTACGAAACCATTCCCGATGACCCCAATCAGGAACCCCGGCGTTTCGAGGTCATGCAAAAAATGAGCGAACCCGCGCTGACCAAGGACCCCAAAACCGGTGAACCCATCCGTCGGGTCATCATCGGCGGTAGCGGCTGGGTCACGCACGGCTCCAGCATCCTGTCCATCCCGACCAAACGCGGCAGACGTTGAACGGGACGATCGTGGTGGGCACCGACCTGCTTCAATGCCACGGGGACAAGATCGCCTCAAGCCAGGTCCTGCAGACCTGCATCCGTGGCAAACGCGTCTTCCAGCGTCTCAAAAACGGTCCACGACCGTGACCCCCGCGTCTCGAAACTGCCCCATCGCCTCCAGATCCGCCGGAGCCTGCTCGATGGAAATCGTCCGGCGAACCAGCTTGGCGGGCTGCAGTCGTCCGGCGATCACCTCCTCCAACATCCCGGGATAGGCGTGGGCCGCCATCCCGTGGCAGCCAAACACCTGCAATTCTTTCGCGATCACCGTGGCCATCGGCATCGGTGGATTCGAATCCACCCCCAACAACAATCCCACCTGCACGTGCCGCCCCCGCGGTCGCAGGCAAAGCACCGAGTTGCGGGCGGTGGTCAAACTGCCCAGGGCATCCACCGAAACCGAGGCACCACCGTGGGTGAGATCCCGAATTGCGGCTGGAACGTCCCCCGACCCACGGGCATCGACGACCTCTTCCGCTCCGAGGCTGCGTGCCAATTCCAGGGCGCCATCGCGCACGTCCACCGCCAGAACCCGGGCCCCCCGGGCGGCGCCGATCATCACCGCTGCCAATCCCACGCCGCCGCAGCCGTGGACCGCCATCCATTCCCCAGCCCCCACATTCCCCAACGCGGTCACCGCCCGGTACGCCGTGACGAACCGGCACCCGAGACTCGCGGCTTCCACGAAGCCCAGATCCGCGGGCAAGCGGACCAGATTCGCGTCGGCGTAACGGAGGGCGACGAATTCGGCGAACGAACCCCAGCCCGTAAAGCCGGGCTGAAACTGGGTCGGACACACCTGCGGATTGCCCGCCTGACAGATCTCACAGCGACCACAGCCACTGACGAACGGCACCGTCACGCGATCACCCACCTGCCACCGGGTCACCTCGCGGCCCACGGCCTCGATCGTTCCAGCCAATTCATGACCTGGAACGTGCGGGAGTCGAACATCGGGATCGTGCCCCTGCCAGGCGTGCCAGTCGCTTCGGCAAAGCCCTGTGGCGTGGACACGCACCACCACGCCGTCGTCTGGCACCTTCGGATCTGGAACCGTGGTCACCATGAGGGGCCCGCCAAAGCGCTCGAGCAGAATGGCCTTCACGCGACCGAGTGTTGCCAGAGGACCCGCGCCGGTCGATGCCGGCGTGAGGTGCGGCTTCCCGGTTCCCTTGGATTCGCCCTGCTGATAGGCTTCACCGCTCGCGAGGGAACTCCCGAGGTAGGCGATGAAACCCCGTGAAACGGTGATGCTGGTGACCTTGGCGGCGCTTTGGGGAGGGTCGTTTCTTTTCATGCGCATCGCGGCCGCGCCATTTGGTCCCGTGCCGATGATCGCGGCCCGCCTCTTCATCGCCGCCGTCGTGTTTCTCCCCCTGATTCGCCGCCCGGAAGATCGGGTGCTGATTCGGAAGCATTGGAAACCGCTGCTCGGCAACGGTCTCATCAGCGCGGCGATCCCTTTTTCGCTGCTGGCTTATTCTTCTCTCAGCCTGACGGCGGGATTTACTTCTCTCCTGAACGCGCTGACGCCGATCACCACAGCACTGATTGCCTGGGTGCTCTGGCACCATCGACTGCGTGCGAGCCAATGGTTTGGCCTCGCCATGGGCCTCTGTGGCGTCGGAATCCTGTGCTGGGGGCGCATGTCATTCCGAGCCGGAGGCAGTGGCTGGGCCATCGTCACCGGCGTCGCGGCCACCCTTTGCTATGGACTCGGCGGCAACTTCGCCAAACGGCGGTTCGCCCACCTGCCAGCCAATCTCACCGCCGGCGGAACCCTCGTCGGGGCTGCCGCCGGGATGATGGTCCCGGGGATCGTCTTCTGGCCGGCCGTCAATCCTTCCACCGTCCCTTGGATCTCGGTGGTGATCCTCGGGATCCTCTGCACGGCGGTGGCCTATCTCCTCTACTTCCGGCTTCTGCTCTCAGCCACAGCCACCCAGGTCGCTTCCGTCACCTTCCTCGTGCCCCTGTTCGCCATTCTCTGGGGCTCCCTCTTCCTTGGCGAAGGCCTCACCCTCCAGATGGCCACCGCGTCGGTGATCATCCTTACCGGCACCGCCCTCACCAACGGCATCCTGAAGTGACCCGTGTCACACCGGCCGACGGTGCAACTTGTGGACCGCCGCCTGGTCCGTCGGTTTGATCACCATTTCATCGATGCACACGTGGGGCGGGCGCGACGCCACCCAGACGATCGCTTCGGCCACGTCGTCGGCCACCAACGGCCGGGTGCCCGCATACACCTTCTTCGAACGTTCCACGTCGCCCTTGAAGCGGATCATTGAGAACTCCGTCTCCGCCAGGCCGGGGTCCACGGTCGCCACGCGGATGCCCACGGTGTTCAGTTCCATGCGCAATGAACGCGTGATGGCCAGTTCCGCCGCCTTGCTGCCGCAATATGCCGCGCCGTTCTCGTAAGGTGTCCGGCCCGCGATCGAGCCGATGTTGAGAATCATCCCGCCGGCGTCGTGGGGCACCAACGGCAGCACGGCCCGGGTCATCCGCAGCACCCCGAGCACATTCGCCTGCATCATGGCCTCCCAATCCGCGTCCCGTCCTTCCGCCACCGATTCCAACCCGTGCGCCCCGCCGGCATTGTTAACTAAAATATCCACCCGCTCCGCCACCGTCCGAACCCAGGCCAGGTAGGCGTCCACGGAGGCCGTTGACGCCACATCCAACGCCTGACTTCGGACCTCCGGGGAACCCGCCGATCGCGCCTCGGCTGCGACTTGTTCCAGGCGATCCATTCGTCGCGCGCCCAGGAGCAACCGCGATCCTTCAGCCGCGAACGCCCGAGCGGCGGCGGCGCCAAACCCGCTCGAGGCCCCGGTGATCAACACCCACTTGCCGGCCAAACGTGAAGCCATGGGTGAAGTGTCCCGAGCCCCGGCCCAGGATCAACGCCCAACACGGGGACGACCGCACTCCACGCCGCCTGCCACTGACAACCCTCCAGGCCACCATCCACACGTTTCTTCCGGCGTTGGTCCGGCCTTCGGGACGGTCACTTCCCCTTGTCCGACTTCTTGGGGGCGCCCAGCACTTCAGCCGGAACGGCACCATTCTTCCAGGGCGCGATCATCGGTGCTTTCGTGTCGAGATCGTCCAGCAGCGCCCTCGCCTCCTCCGGTGTCCGCGTGATCTTCGGTCGAAGAAAAACCATGAGCTCCACATTGCGGGCCGATTTGTCCTTCTTCTTGAAGGCCCAACCCAGACCCGGGATGTCCCCCAACACCGGCACTTTTCGCACGATGTCTGCCATCTGCTTTTGAATGATCCCGCCAAGGACCAACGTCTCGCCGCTCTTCGCGGTCACGTCGGTCCTGAAATTCCGGGTGTCCACCACCGGCCCACCCAACATCACCTGGCTGGGTTGAATCGACGACGACTCCGCCCGGATGCGAAGCGAAACATCCCCCGCGCTGTTGATCCGCGGGGTGACCTCAAGGATCACGCCGACCAGCTTGTACTGGAAACTCTGAACCAGGCCGCCGACGTCCGTGCTCTGGCTCTTGTCGATGAACGGCACCTGTTGCCCCACGAACAGCCGGCCCATTTCGTTGTCGGCGATGTTGATCTGCGGTTCGGCGAGCACGGTGGCGTCGGTGTTCTTGCGCAAGAACTGGACGAGGACGTCGAGGTTGAGGGTCGAGTCCAGCAGCCCGGACCGCAGCATGGACATCGCCGAACCGATCTCGCCGGCGGGCGGATTGTTGACCGACGTCTTGCCGCCGTAGCCCGACGTGTAGCGTCCCTTTACATTGCCGATGATCGAGTTGTCGTAGTCGTCGCCGCTAAAGACCTGGCTGCCGTCGGGCGACCAGCGCACGCCGAGCTTCTCGAGCTTGTCGGTCGCCACTTCGAGAATGCGGGCCTCGATCAGGACCTGGGCGGTCGGAGCGTCAAGATCCTCGATGAGCTTCAGGAGTTGCGGCAGGAGATGGACGGTGGCCGACACCAGCAAGGCGTTGCTCCGCTCATCGGCCACCACACGCACACGCCCCACCAGATCGCTGACCTGACGGGTGGTGGTCCGTCCGTCGGTGCCACGGGGATTGTCGGGCTGGCCGCCGATCCAGGGAAAGTAACCGTCCTCCTTGGATTCCAGGCTCAGTTCAAAACTGCTCTGGGCGGGCACGCCGGCGGAGTTCGCCTGGAGTTGCTGGGGATTGGCATTGGGCTGGGGCTGCTGCTGGACGGGCCGCAGCGGGGGCGAACCGTTCTTGGCGAACAGAATGTTGAGGCTGTTGGCCAGGTTCGAGGCCGTGGCGAAACGCAGGGGGATGCGAAGGGTCGTTTCACCGGCCTGCGACGGCACATCCAATTGCTTCAGGATTTCCTCCACTGCAGCCAGGTTCTCCTTCGAGTTCGAGGTCACGATCAGCGTGTTCGAGTAGGGTTCGCTGGTGATCCGGACCTTGCCATACAGCCGGCCCACATCACGATCCGCCGTGCCCCCACTCTCAGATTCGTCCTCGAACCAATAGGGGCGCCGTTGCTGCTTTTTGAGAAACAACTCGTTCAGCACTTCCTCGATATCGACCGCGCTGACGTACTTCAGGGCATAGATTTTCGGGGCCAGCGCGTCATCCGATACCGGCTCGTCCAATTCCTGGATCATCTTCGCCACCCCCTCCATGCGTGCGGGCGGACCTTGGACGACGATCGAGTTCCGGCGCCGGTCAGCGACGACGCTGAGCTTTTCCGATGATTTGGGTTCCTGGCCACCGTAGCTGAAGTAGCGAAACGGCGAGTTGCTCTCCTGCTCCTGACCCAGGGATTGGAGTTGCTTGGCGACGTCCTGGGCATCCGCATTCTTCAGGATGAACGTGCGGATCACCTTGTCCTGGGCGTCATCAGTGTCCAGTGAGGCGATGAACTCGGTCAGCGCCTTATAACTGCTCTCGTTCGACAGGATGATGAGCGAATTGGAACGCTGGTTCGCGGCGATCTCGACCGACTCCTTGGGCGTCCGCGCGTTCATTTTCTGGTAGAGCGGTTGAACCTCCTTCACCAGATCCGCCGCCTGAACATGCTTCAGGGGCAACACCCGTACCGTCACGTCCCCGGGTTTGTCCGTGTCCAGCATCGTCACCAGTTTCCGCACGTCGACCATGCGCGATCCGGGAGCCGACACGATCAGCCGGTTGCCCACCCGATCCGGCCAGATCCGAATCGGAGAACTCCCGCCCGAAGTGGACGAGCCACCTCCACCCGAGGGCGGTGAACCACCCCCATCGGGCATGCCGGGAGGGCCACTGCGCGAAGGCCGACTGGACGAACCGCCCCCGCCCCCGCCGCCCGTCTGGGCGTTCAGAATCAGTCCGATGAGAGTCGAGATCTCCTCCGGTTCCCCATGCTTGAGCGGGAAGATCTCAATCGCGGCATCTCCCACCGACGTCACGTCCAGTTCCTTCAACAACTCCGCCACCAACCGCACGTTGTCATTAAAGTCCGTCACCACCAGGGAACTGGCCCGTTCGTCCGCGTCCGCCGTGCCTTTTTCCGAGAGCACACCGCGGATCTTCTCCTTCATGTCGGTCGCGGGGACGTGCTTCAGCGGGAAGATCTTCATGATCCGCTGGCGGCCTTCCGGAATTTCCGAGTTGGCCGCGTTCAGAATCTCTGGACTCATCTTCACGTCCTGTCCTTCGGGCAGGAGCAGGATGGAGGTCCGGGTTTCGACGGCATTGAAGCCCTCGAGCGAGAGCGCGCGATAGACCAGGTCGATGGCTTCGCGCGTGGTGACCTTCTTCGAACTGACGATCGTCAACTGGCACTGAACCCGCGGATGCTTCACCACGGTCTTCCCCGTCGTCTGCGCCAGCCACTGAACGATCATTTCCACGTTGGCACCCTGGAAGGCCACCTGGATGCCCTCCGCCGTGTTGGTGGAGGCTTCGTCCACGAGTGCCCCCGGTGCCCCCGGTGGACCCGCGATGGCTGCGCCGGGCGAACCCGGGCCAGGACCGGGACCGGAGGCATTGGTGGACCCACCGGCGGTTGGCGTCAGGTTGGTGCCCCCTGGGGTGGCGGTCACCGCGTTGGTGGACGCTGTCGGGGCGTTGGTCCCCGCCGGTGCGTTGGTGCCCCCGGGTGGTACGGCTTCCGGACGCGGGCCGCAAGAGGCCAAAAACGGGATCAATACGAGGCTGAAAGCGAAGGCCAAAGCAGCCTTCAACGAGATGAAATACGGGGGATTCACGGGGTTCCTTCCTTTCCTTGCGGCAGGAGGCTCACGCCGCCCATGCCCTCAAAGATCATCAATTCCTTGTGCTCACCATTCTCCTTCACCAACACGCGGTTGGTGCCAATCCGCACCAACTGCACACCGCCTAACTCGCCGCCCTCACGCACCAAACCGGACTGCCCGTTCGGCGCCCGAAGCAAAACGTCCTTCCCCGCGATCCCCAGCAAGGCCATCGGAGGCGGACGCATGATGGGTCCCAAGATCTCGCTCTGAATGACGCGATCCACCCGCGCCTGAACCTCCGGAGACAACGCCGGTCCAGGTCCGCCCGGCCCACGCCCACCCCGCCGCGGTCCCGGCATGGGCATTCCCGGCGGCATGCCAGGAGGCCCGGCGGTCGCGGTGGCGGCCGTGTTGGTCCCGGCACCCGGAGGGGCCCAGGTAGCGGGCTCTGGCACCGTGGTCCGTTTCAAGGGATTCATCCGGCGCGCGAACCCCGTCACTTGAACAAGCAGAAATACCACCAGCACCGCACTCACCAGCTTCAAAACGCTCTCGGCTCGGTCACGCATCGGGCTTCCTTTCCGTCGCCTTCCATTGCTCAAAGTCCAGCAGGAGCAGCGTCAGACTGACCTTGACCTGCGCTGGCCCCATCGGGGCCGGACTCATCTGGATCGTCTCAGTCACCAGCGGAAAACCCAGCGTCCCCAGAGTCTCCAGAAAGCCCAAAATCGAAGGTGCCGGCCCCATGCCTTCGAGTTGAATCCCGGTGAGTTCCTTGCCGGAGGCGCGCGATGGTGTTTCCCGGACCGGCCCCAGTTGAACGCCGCCCTGCATGGCGGCCTGTTGAATCGCAGCGCTGGCCTGTGCCACCAGCGATGTCCGGGACAACTTCCCGGGGTCCATGCGGAATTTCTCCATCAGGTCCTGCGTCATCCGCACCTTCTCGTCGTACACAGCGAGCTTGTCGTTCCAAACCGCCGCTTCCCGCAGCAATCGCTGGTAGTCGGTTCGACGGCGCTGCGCGTAGCTCCAAATTTGGAGGCCGAAGAAGAGCACGAGGTAAACCGCGATCCCGATGCCCCCAAAACGGAGGGTGCGTCGTTCGCGATCAGTCAGTGGGCGGGTGGCCATGGCAGGTTCTGAGGGTGGATGCGCTGTTCAGGTCTTCGGAATGGGCCCACGCATCACCGGCGTCGGTGGTGTTCCCGGTGGTGTTCCCGGTGGTGGACCTCCCGGAAGGCCCCCCGGCTTCGCCACGCCCGGGAGAGCGTTGGTTGGCTCTCCGGCCGCGAGAATCGCCAATCCCTGCCGCAGGTTGGCCGGCTTGATCTGTCCGCTGATCCGGACCTGCACCTTTTGCCGATCGGGCGTCGGCGACTGTTCCTCGATCACCACCGAGCTGAAGAATCCGGAGTCCGTGAGTTGGGTCCGGAACTCGGTGACCTGCTGGGGTTGGCGGGTGGAGACCCGCAGCGCGATCTCGCCTTTCCGGTTCAGGTTCAACGATTCCAACTTCGACCCCGGCGGCAGCGTTTTTCCCAACACCAGCAGGGTCTCCATGTAGGGCGACTGGTTCTGTCGGAGGTGTCGCAGAAAGTCAGCCTGCCGATCGATCATCTGCAATCGGTCCTGGTGTGCCTTGACTGCAGCGACTCGAGACTCCAGGCCGGGGAGGAACACCATCGCCTCGATGTACGGCATCAACAGCACGCCCAGGAGCAATAACCCGGCGACCGCCGCCCACTTTCGCGGCGTCGCCTGATTCAGAACGGTCGGCGCCTCCTGAACCTGGGTCGTCAGCCACAGCCCGGCCGGCAGCGTCCGGCCAGCCGCGTCTTCCTGAAGCCGGCGAATTCCGGATGGCAGCGTTCGATCCCCATCGGGTTCGCCGGATTCGACCACCCCACCCGGACCCAGGCGTTCCGCGAGGGACGCGCGAAACAGCGGCACCCCCGCGAGACGGCCTGTCACCCGGATGCACCCAGCCGGTCGCGGGATGGGGACGGCTCCCGCCAAGGCCCCGATCGCGGCGTCCCAACCCGGCTTGGCTGCGTCTTCGAGTGGTCCCGGCTCGGTAAGCAACCGATTCAGCCAACGTTCCGCCACGTCGGGTGCGACCCCCGCGGTGGAACTCCATTCCCGCACCAACGTCTGCTCGCTCCACGACAAGACCCGCAGCCGCGTCGGCCCGGCTCCGTCCATCGTCAACCACTCGGACGGGTCCGGCCCGACGTGCAACCATGCCTCACCGACGCTCCCCGGATTCCGGGGCACCATACACCTGGCGCGAGCCAGGGCAGCTAGGGTGAAGCGCGGCGCCAGACCACACGCCTCCAGCAACCCGAGTATCTCGGCCACCGACGCCTTCCGCACTGCCGCAACCAGCACGTCTTGAAGCGCGCCGGTTTCGCCCACTTTCATCCAGCCCCAGGCCAGCTCGTCGGGACTCAACGGAAACTCGCTCTCGATCTGCAAGGCCAGGACACGCCGGGTCTCGTCCTCCCCCGAGCGGGGCACCTTCCAGCGCCTCAGGGTCACGCCACCCGCCGGCAGCAGGCAGCGGGCCTCCGCACGGGGCTGCCAGGGCTTCCGATCCAGAAACGCCGTCAACTCCTTCGTGAGCGTCGTCTTGCATGCCGCCGACAGATTGCCGCCCGCCCCACGTTCCAACGGCCACGATCGTGCAAGGACGCCCTGCACCACGTGCAAGGTTCGCGGCGTCCATTCCAACCAAACCACACCCGAATTGAGCCACGAAAGCGCGTTCATAGATCGTTCTCCCGATACGACAGCATCTGCACGTCACTCAACCCCACACGCACCACCACCTGAACCCGCTGGCGAACCCCCGACGACCGCACCCGACCTTCCGCCAGAATTCGGAACGTCTCCGACCGCGTGGACACCCGATTCGCGATCGGTTTGAAAATCTCCGTCGTCATTCCCGGCACGTTCAGAAGGGCCGCGGTGCTCGACAGAAAACCCGCCGAACCCCGATACGAAACGATCCCCTGAGCCAACTCGCGGCTTACACCGGGAAGGCATGCCAGCACCTCCAGGCTCGCCGTATTCACATTCACCACGCCCAGCTGAACCGTCTCCGAATCAGTAGTCAGACTGTCGGCGATCTCCATTAACAGGGTCTTGTCGATGACCGGCGCACCTCCAGAACCTGGACGTCCACGTCCCGAACCCGTTCCCGTCACGATCTCGCCTCTCGAGCTCTCATCATCTACGGGCTGCCCCGGGAAACCTGGTGGCCCCGGCTGTCCCGGTTGCCCCTGCGGACCCGGCTGCCCTCCCTGACCCGGCGGCGGCGGCGGTCGCACCTCCAACAGGTCGGCGACACTTTCCAAGCGGTTCTGTCCCCGATGCGCCACGATCGCCTTCGCAATGTCTGTCGTGATGCCACGAATGCCGGTCAGCGCCGACTCATCCGCCGTCTGGACGTTCACTCGGTCCTGCCCGCTCGCGCTCACGTTCCTCACCCCGGAATGCACGGTCAGAAGCGTCGCCCACGGGGCCGGACCCATTCCAAGGTCCGACGGATAACCACCCTCCGCCGCCGCTCCGTCGTCGCCCTCGTCCATCTCTGGCAGTCCGGTGTCAGTGGAATCCGGACCCAGCAATAATTCCCGCGGCATGCCTCGCACCTGAAGCAACTCGCGCACGCTCAGAAACGGTGCGTTCCGTGGCTGATAGGGCGGCTGCATCGCCAGGTAGTACTCCGCCTCGGCGCCATTCGGAGTCACTTGGTTGTCGCCATCGCGCCAGTCCGCAATCGCGGCAGGAATGTCTGGAGTCATGCCTTGAAGCCGACCGATATCGTCGGGTTCGGCGGTGTTCAGATTCAACCGGCTCTCTTCGTCGCTCACGCCGAAGATCACGCCGCCTCCTTCCTCCGGCCGACCGCCGCGGACAATCCGGTACGTGCCGCGTCCGAACGCGATGTCCCGAAAATTTTGGGGCGCATTGAGCAACGATCCGTTGTGGCTTTGGCCCGATCGGCTCCGCTCCCGCGCATCCTGATACAACAACGCCTTGGCCCGCTCGATTCCCGCGATCGCCAGATGACGGGCTTGAATTCGATCCACGTGATGCCGCGCCAGCTGCAGGTCCGTACGCGCCGAATGCAGGATTCCGATCACCAGGACGGAGAGCAGCACCAAGCACCACAGCAATCCCACCAGAACGGCGCCCGTTTCGCGGCGTCCGTGGTGACCTCTCTTGGAGGGAACCCTGTTCCGAACCGACCGGTTCACGCACCTTATCCCAGGCGGCATCGAGCTCCGCTGGCAACCGCACTCGCGGAGGGATGCCCCTACGGACCGGTGGTTCATGGCAGGCGGAATACGCATGAAGTGCCTAGCGACTTCCTCCCGACGGCGCCCCACCAGCATTCGGCGCCATCGTGGTCGAACCCGTTCCTGTCGACGTCGTTCCGCCACTTGCGGCGCTGGCCGTTCCCACCGTGTTCAAACGCACCACCGTCTGGTACACCAGTGGCGGCTCTGCCCCGCGTCCTGTCCCTGATTCGCCGGAGGCAATCCCGCCCACACCCGCGGTTCCGTCAGCGGATCTCGCACGTTGCCCAGCCGTGAACGCCAGTGTGATTCGTACGGCTTCGGGCATTCCTGTGAGATTCGACAAAAGTGACTGAGAAGCGTCACGCTTCCCATCGCCCTCCGCATCCCCCCAGGTGTCGAACCAGTCAAAGCCGTCGTAATACTCCAGCTTCAGCTGACGAACCCCGCGCGCGATCTCTTCGCGGCTGCCTCCCGAGTAGGGATTCAGCGCGATCCTGGGGTTGCGACGGCGCCACAGCACCCACTCGCCCGCTTGCGGATCCTGATCGAGGTAATAGCTGGTCTGGCAAAAGTCCCCTTCCCCAGGCCGGACCGGCGAATAATTCAAGGTCCCGAAATCCAGGTTGTCCGCCTCGATGTCCCCCATCATGCGGTCGATACCGATGAAATCGGCCTCCTTCGACAACGGACAGGCGGCCCGCAAATCCGCCGTCATCAACCGCAACGCCACCCGCGCGCTTTGCAGCGCCTCCAACCGCGGTTCGAGTAACCGTTGCGCCGCCAAACCTGAACTCAGGCACGCATAGGCGCTCGCCAGGATAAGAGCCATCAGGGCGGCACCGATCGTCAGTTCGATCAGCGTGAACCCGGCCTCCCGACGCCGAGACCTTGTCAGCGCAAGACGCATCAGCGTTGTCTTCCCCGTTCCCGTCGACGGATCTCCGCCTCCGAACCCCGCCCCGTTTCAGACGCCGGTGAACTCGACGGCGACTCGAACACCAGGGTGCGCAGTTCGCAGATCGTCTTCCCGGTCCGCCCGTCCTCCACCCGTACCTCCACGTCGTGGAGCCCTTCCAGATCCGTCGCCGACACCGTCCGCGTCCACCGGTGCGGCTTCAGCGCCGGGCTGCATTCACCCTCGGTCGTGCCGTCGGACAAGTAGCCCTCCGCCCGAAGCATCTCGATGACGCCTTCCGCTTCGAGAATCGCCGCCCCGATCAGCTGAGATTCACGCGACGACCTCAACGCCGTGGTGATCCCCTCGGTCAACCCGGCGATTCCCACGCCGAGGATCAGGATCGCGACCATCACCTCGACGAGCGAAAAGCCGGCGCTGGTCCTGAAGCGTGGCATGGTCGTGATGCGTCCCTAGCGCCGAGGCAAATCCAGCACGCGGACACGCGCGGTGACTGGGTTGATCCGCAGAACCAAACCGAAACCTTCGGGGTCCCGCAGCACGATCTCACCACGATCCGCCGTCCCATCGGGATAGAAGCTCAACGATTGGGACGACGCCTGTTCACCGGGATCTCCGACTGTGTCATTGGCCATCCGACCGGGCCCGGACCCGCGGCCGGAGTCGAGCCCTGGGTCGGCTTCGTCGGAAGCGGCCTCCGTGGGTTCGCTGGCCGGTTGAATCCGGACCGATACACTGCCGCCCAACGTCCCTTCGCTGCCGGAGACATCCCGCAACGGAACGAACGTAGGCACGCGATCGGGGCCGCGAACCCGCCGCTCCACCCGAAACCGTCGCGTCGCGGGATCCACGTGCACGCGATGAACCTGGTTGAAACTCACCGCCCGGCTCGACGCGATGGAACAGACGTTGGCCAGTTCCCGGCTGCCCGACCGCAGCACCGCGTCCGCGTAGGTGCCTCGCATCTCGGGTACGATCAACGCTGCCATGATCCCCATCAGGACGATCACGACGATCAACTCGATCAGCGTGAACCCTGACGCGACCCGGCCCGATGGTGGATCAACCCTCATCGCTCATGCCCTACCAGTTTCCGATGTCCGCGTTCTGCCCCTCGCCACCATCGGCGCTGTCCGCCCCGCGCGACCAGATATCGAAGCTGGTCGGATGGCGGACACCCGGCGCCCGGTACTGGTACGGCTGCCCCCACGGATCATTGCGAACTTGTTTCAGATAGGGGCCCCGCCATTTCTTGTCGTCGCCGGGCGGCGGTTCGACCAACAGGTTGAGCCCCTCGTCGCTCGAGGGATATCGGTCCAAATGGATGGCGAGCCGTTCCAGGGAGCTTTCGATCTCGGAAATTTGGGACTTGGCAGCGCTGAGCTTGGCGTCGTGGGTCATCCCGATGAACTGGGGGACGATTGTTGCGGCCAGGATGCCCAGGATCACCACCACCACCATGATCTCGATCAGCGTAAAGCCGGCGCGTCTGCGATGGGTTCGGAGTGTCTTCATGTCGTCGTTGGGTTCGGAATCGGATCAGAATCAATGGATGGCCCGGCTCATCTTGAAAATCGGCAGCAACAACGCGATCACCATGAAACCCACCAGTGCACCCACGACGAGAATCAGGGCCGGCGCGAGCAGCGAGACAATCGTCTTGGTCTTGGCCCGCATGTGCCGTTCTTCGATCTCGGCGATCTTGAGCAGCATCTCGTCCAGCCGCCCGGTTTCTTCACCCACCTCGATCATCTGGATGACCCCCTTGGGAAAAACCGCCAGCTTCCGCAACGGCGCAGCCAGTGAGTCGCCACCGCGCGTTTCTTCGGAAACCATCGCCACCTGCTTCGCCAAAACCCGGTTCCCGATCGTGTCTTCCACGATCCGCAGCGCCGGCAAAAGCGAGACGCCGCTTTTCACCAAAGTGCCCAAGGTCCGGGCGAACCGCCCCAGCGCCGCCGACCGAAACACCGCCCCGATCAGGGGAAGTTTCAATCGAAGCCCATCCCACGCCTCGGCGCCGCGCTCGGTGCGCAGATACTTGCGTCCACCAAAAAAGGCACCCGCCAACCCCAGCACAATCCAGGGCCAGTCGCGGCTGAGAATCTTGCTCACCTTCAACAAAATCAGCGTGGGAAGCGGCAGGACGTTCAGCATCTCCTGCAACATCCCAAACAACCGCGGCAAAACCACCGTCAGCAACACCGCCACCGTGAAAATGCCGAAACCCAACACAAACGCCGGATACGCCACCGCCCCCACCACTTCGCTGCGCACTTCGTCCTCGTGCTCCAACAAATCGGCCAGATCCTTCATCACCTCCGGCAACGCCCCGGCTTCCTCGCCGACGCGCACCATGCTCACGTACAACCGGCTGAAGAGCTGAGGGTAGGCCTCCATCGCCGTCGACAGCGACGTCCCTTTCCGGACGGCTTCCGACAAGCCGAACACCATGGCCCGCAAGCCGGCATTCTCTTCCTCCTCCGCCAACCCATCCAACGCCTGCGGAATCGGAATCGCCGCCCCGAGCAACGCGCTCAGTTCCCTGGTAAAGGCCGTGATCTCTTTGCGCTTTACCCGAAGCCTGCCCGCTACGATCCCGCTAACCCCGGCGTCCCCGCCCTCCGGTCGATTCGTGGCAGTCGAGCTGCGGGATCGCCTTCCCGCCGGCTTTCCGACCGCGGCCGCGACGTCGACTTTCAAGGCCCTCTCCTGTCCCGATGCCGAAACCGGCGGGGCTTTCGACGTGGCCCGAGAACGCGGCGACCCTGTTCCGCTGCCGTTGGCGCCCGCCGATCGCCCTGCGAGAGGTCCGGTAAGTTCCAGCTTCGACGGATACAGCCCGCGACGTCCCAGCGCTTGCAGGGCCGACTTCCGGTCGTTCGCCTCAACGACGCCCTCCACGACCGCCCCGTCCAACTGGACCGCCGAATAACGGAAAGCACTCATTCGAGCTGATCACCGGACGAGACCCGAATGATCTCCTCCAGTGTGGTCATGCCGGCCGCCGCCTTTTGCAGGGCATCCTGATGCATCGTCGTCATGCATCGCTGAGCCAGTTCCTTCAACTGCGTATTCGACTGCTTGTGCAGGATTAGCTCCCGCATCTCGGAACCCACGGGCAGCAATTCAAAAATTCCAATCCGCCCTCGGTACCCGGTCTCGCGGCATTCCTCACAGCCCTCTCCGGCAAAAAACGGCCCTTGCATCGGACGCCCGCTCAAGGCTTCCAGCCGTTCGCAGACCGCCGGACTTGGCCGGACCGCCGTCTTACAATTGGGACAAATGCGCCGGACCAACCGTTGGGCCAAGACCCCTTCCAAGGCGGAAGAGATCAGGAAGGCTTCCACTCCCATGTCCAGCAATCGGGTCACCGCTCCTGTCGCGTCGTTGGTGTGCAACGTGCTGAACACCTGATGCCCCGTCAGCGCTGCCCGAATCGCGATCTCCGCCGTCTCCGAGTCGCGAATTTCACCGACCATCACGATGTCCGGGTCCTGACGCAGAATGGCCCGCAACCCTGTGGCAAACGTGAACTGTCGAGTCGGACGCACCGGAATCTGGGCGACCCCCGTCAGCTCGTACTCGATCGGGTCTTCGATGGTGATGATCTTCTTCTCGGGGGTGTAGACGCCCTGGAGGATCGAGTAGAGCGTGGTGGTTTTGCCGCTGCCCGTCGGTCCCGTGGTCAGGAACAATCCGTGGGGTTTCTCCACCAACCGCCGGAGCAGCGCCGCCCGCTCGGCACCCAGGCCCAGTTCTTCCGGCGTCTGAACCTTGGTGTTCTTCTCCAGCAACCGCATCACCAGGCTCTCGCCATACTTGGTGGGCATGGTTCCCACCCGGATGTCGACCCGTGCACCCCGGTGATGAATCTGGATGTGCCCATCCTGGGGCATGAACCGCTCGGCGATGTTCATGTCCGCCATGATCTTCACCCGCGAGACCAATGCCGCGTGAAGATTCCGGGGCGGCGGCGGCTTGATCTGCAAGAGACCATCGATGCGATAACGCAATTCCACTGTGCCTTCGAAGGGAACCAGGTGGATGTCACTCGCCCGCTCCCGTAGCGCCGTCGAAATGATGACATTCACCAGGTTGATGACGGTCGGCTCATTCGCCATCACCTCGATGTCGTGCAGGTTCTTCGCCTCGCCCACCGCGCCGTCGCCGGCGTGGAGGTTCTCGATCATCTGCTCGACCGTCACCCGATAGCACTCGCCAATCCGCTCCTGGATCTCCGACTCCGCCGCCACCACTTCCTGCACCTCCAATCCGGTCAGCAACCGCACATTCTCCACCAGCGGCTCGTTTCCCGGATCTGCCGTCGCCAAGTGCAACACTCCGTGCTCGATACAAAGCGGAAGTATCCGATGCTCACGGACAAAGTCCGCGGCCAAGGTCTTTAATGCTTCAGGGGTCGCGGGCAGAACACCCACGCGGGGATGTCGCCCAGAACCTTCCAACGTCGACACCGTCGGGTCCGGAGTCACTGGGATCTCCAGAATGACCGGGTTCTCGGAAGGATTCGGGCGCGAGGGGGTGGAACTCACGGGCAGGGCGCGGAGCAGTAAAATCGCGCGTGAGAGTTTTGTTCAAACCGGCTGAAACAGGCCAAAGCAATGCCCAGAGAGCATTGCCGGTCGGGTTTGATCACAAACGGAGTCTGCAAACCCGCCCCGTTTTGGCAACACGCGATTGGTGACGTTCCGGAATCCCAACGTGATTCCGTCCCAAAGCCCAAAGATGGTGGAATTTGGACCGAGCTTTGACCGCTGAGGGGGTAACTGTTCAGGTCTGGGGCCGGTCGGATTCGGTTTTGGCGGGAGGAAAGTAGATCGGGCGGCTGCGGATTCGATCCCGCGGCGCTGGGTCGCGAGCAAATCGTGGGACGGATCCATTTCGGACTGAACTCTAGTTCTTCCCTCGGGCAACGTCGGCATGCGTGAAGCACGAAGGCATTGTCTTGCAGGGCCGTGACGTCGGTCCCGGGGAGTTGACCGAGATTC
>Ga0209181_10001625_pt1 | contig 38688 bp, 29 predicted proteins | sample MAT05_FD_187208 | JGI IMG/M metagenome (GOLD analysis project Ga0209181, IMG submission 187208) | Freshwater microbial communities from Lake Fryxell liftoff mats and glacier meltwater in Antarctica - MAT-05 (SPAdes) (version 2) | ecosystem: Environmental > Aquatic > Freshwater > Ice > Liftoff... | reverse complement strand
CGAGGTGGGGTGCAAGATGCGCTTCGCCGATGACACGGGGCGCGACACGCGGGTGAAGTTCATGACGGATGGCATCCTGCTCGCGGAGATCCAGAGCGACCCGATGCTACGCGCGTATTCCACGCTGATCCTCGATGAGGCGCATGAGCGTTCGCTCAACATCGATTTTCTCCTCGGCTATCTGCAGGGGCTGCTGAAGCGGCGGGGCGATCTGAAACTCGTGGTGACTTCGGCGACGATCGATACGGCGGCGTTTTCGCGGGCGTTTGGCGGCGCGCCGATCATCGAGGTGTCGGGTCGGCTGTATCCGGTGGACGTGATTTACCGGCCGGTGCTCGCGGATGCGGAGACGGGCGAAGATCCGACGCACGTGGAGGCGGCGGTGCGGGCGACGGAGGATGCGCTGATTGAGTCAGACTTCGGCGACGTGCTCGTCTTCATGCCCACGGAGCGCGACATCCGCGAGACGCGCGAACTGCTCGAAGGCAGCCTCGGCTCGGGCATCGAGGTGCTCGGGCTCTTTGGCCGCATGCCGGCGGCGGAGCAGCAGCGCATCTTTTCTCCGGGTGAAAGGCGGCGCGTCATCGTGGCCACGAACGTCGCCGAAACGTCGATCACGCTCCCACGCATCCGCTATGTCATCGACACCGGATTTGCGCGGATGAGCCGCTACAATCCGCGCACGCGGACGAAGCGGCTGCCCGTGGAGCCGATCTCGCAGAGCAGCGCAAATCAGCGGGCGGGCCGTGCGGGGCGCGTGCAGGACGGGGTGTGCATCCGGCTTTACGAGCAGGAGGATTTCGAGAAGCGGCCGCGCTTTACCCAACCGGAAATCCAGCGCGCGAATCTCGCGGAGGTGATCCTGCGGATGAAGGCGTTCGGGCTCGGCGAGATCGAGACGTTTCCCTTCATCGATCCGCCCGTCTCGGCCGCAGTACGTGCGGGTTACACGCTGCTGCACGAGCTGGGCGCCCTGAACGATCTCAACAATATGACCGGCCTCGGCGTGGAGCTGGCGAAGCTGCCGCTCGATCCCACGCTCGGGCGGATGCTGCTCCAGGCGCGGGCGGAAGGTGCGCTGCCGGAAATGCTGATCATCGCCGCCGGGCTGAGCGTGCCCGATCCGCGCGAGCGACCGGAGGAGGCGAAGGAAGCGGCCGCGGCGGCCCACAAGGCGTTTGCCGATCCGGATTCGGATTTCCTCAGCCTGCTGAACATCTGGCGCGCCTCGCCCGATGCGGAAGGCAAAGGCGGCAGCAATGCGCTGCGCCGTTTTTGCAAAACGAACTTCCTCTCCGTGGCCCGCATGCGCGAGTGGCGCGACATCCAGCGCCAGCTTGTCGATACCATGGAAGATCGCCGTGCGCCGCGTCCCGCCGGAAAACGCGAGGAGGCCAGCTACACCGCGATTCACCGCGCCATCCTCACCGGCCTGCTCGGGCAGATCGCGCAGCGGCAGGAGAAGAACGGCTACAAGGCGTCCGGCAATCGGCTGGTCACGCTCTTCCCCGGCTCGCATCTTTACGAGCGGCGTGAAAAACCGAAGAAGAACGCCGGCCCGCCGAAGCCCGACGCGAAGACGCATCAGCCGCCGTGGATCATGGCGGGCGAGATCGTGGAGACCTCGCAGCTCTTCGCGCGCAGTGTCGCGGGGATCAATCCCGAGTGGGTTGTCGATCTCGGCGCGCATCTTTGTGAGCGGCGTTACACCGAGCCGCACTGGAGTGCGAAGGCGGGCCGCGTGCTGGCGCTGGAGCGGGTGCTGGTGCATGGGCTGGAGGTGTCGCGAGGGCAGGTGGATTACGGGCGGATCGATGCGGAGAAGGCGACAGAGCTTTTCATCCGCGGTGCGCTGGTGAGTGAAGAGGCACGCATCCCGCTGCGGTTCTTCGAGGAGAATGGAAAGCTGCGCGACAAGATCGAGACGGCGCTGACCCGCGTGCGGAGCCGCCGCGCGCACGATCTCGATGAAGCGCTCTACCTCTTCTACGCCGCGCGGATCACGAACGTGTCGTCGGTCCACGACCTGAACAAAGTCTTCCGCGAGCGCGTGACTCGCGAGCCGGACTTTCTCTGCGCGACCGAGGAGGACCTCATCGGCGATCACGACGCGAGCTACAACCGCACGCACTTCCCCGACACCGTGCCACTCGGCAACACCGCGCTGCCGCTCACCTATGCCTACACCCCCGGCGAGGAAACCGACGGCGTGACCGTGCGGGTGCCGCTGCCCGTGGCGGCGCAACTCACCAGCGCGCAGGTGCAGTGGATGGTGCCCGGTCTGCGCGAAGAGCAGATCGGCGTGCTGCTCCGCGCGTTGCCGAAAAGCGTGCGCAAACCGCTCATGCCGCTCGAACCAAAGATCCGCGAAGTCGCCGCCGAGTTTCAACCGAACGCGGGCGACTTCTTCGCCGCGCTGGCTGACTTCCTCAGCCGCAAATACCGCGTCACCGTCCGCGCCGACGACTGGCCGGCGGGCAGCCTGCCGGCGCACTTGCAGCCGCGCGTGGAGGTGATCGATCGCCATGAGCGCACGGTGGCCTCCAGTCGCGATCTCAAGGAAATCCACGCGACGGTCGAGAGCCGCGACGTGCGCAGCGGCGCGTGGGATCGCGCAGCGAAGCAGTGGGAGCGGAGTGGCGTGGTGCTGTGGGATTTCGGCGATCTGTCGGAGGCAGTGGAGGTGGAGCAGATCGCAGGCGCTCCGGCGATGGCGTACGTCGGCTTACAGACCGGCGAACAATCCGTGGCGATCCGCCTTTTCAAAAAACGTGAGGAAGCCGCTGCAGCGTCGCCTGCCGCCGTGCGCCAGCTCGCGGAACTCGCCCTCGCCCGCGACCTCGCGCGGCTGTGGAAGGAACTCGCCGGTTTCGCGAAACACATTCCGAGCGCCGGGGCGACGAAGAGCGCCGGCTTTCACGATCAACTCGCGCAACTCGGCGCGAAGCTCAGCACTGCGCCCGCGCCGTTTCTCACCGGCGAGCAACTGCAGAAAAGCGCGTATGAAACCCTGCTCGTTCAGACGCTCACCCTCACGCCGATCTTCCCGCTCACCGCCGCGCGTTTCACCACGCTGGTGGAGAATGCGCGGCGGGAACTCCCCGCGCTCACCTACCCGCTCGGCGAAGCCGCGAAGCGCCTGCTCGCGCTGCGGCAGGCGATCCTTGCGAGCCCGAAGCGTTACCCCACTTTCGACGCCGATCTCCTGCGCCTGCTCCCGCCCGACTTCCTCGCCCGCACCCCGCCCGGGCAGCTCCAGCACTTGCACCGTTACCTTCGCGCCGTGCAAGTCCGCGCCGAACGCGCGGTCGTCAGCCCCGTGAAAGACGCGGAGAAAGCGAAGCAGCTCGCGCCTTTCCGGGACTGGGAAAAACACGTCCCCGCCACCGAGCGCGCGACCTTCCGCTGGCTGCTCGAGGAGTTCCGCGTCTCGCTCTTCGCCCAGGAACTCGGCACCGCGCAGCCGGTTTCCGCCGCGCGGCTGCTGCGGCTGATGGAAGCATAACCGCGACGACGTCCCCGTAAGAAAACCGGACATCTCCCCACCGAGATGGACGGCTGGACCGTTGCCCAATTTTTGCAAAGCCGTCACCGAATCACCACGGGCCGGCGCTCTCGTGCGGGTGCGCATCACGCGACCGACCCCACATGATCTCCAGCCAACCCCGCCCGGTTCGCCCTCTCTCGATCCGTCCCACCTACCGGGTCCGCCTCGCCACGACGCCCGCCGATCTGCACGCCGCGCAGCGGCTGCGCTTCGCGGTCTTCAACGTCGAGCTAAAGGAAGGGCTCGCCGCTTCGCACGCACTCGGGCGCGACGAGGATGCCTACGATGCCTTCTGCGATCACCTGCTCGTGGAGAACGAGGCGACGGGGGAAATCGTCGGCACGTACCGGCTGCAGACGGGGCAGCTCGCGGCGGCGCATCTCGGCTACTACAGCGAGCAGGAATTCGACTTCACCCCGTACGAACCGCTGCGCTGCGAGGTGGTGGAACTCGGCCGCGCCTGCGTGCATCGCGATCACCGGCATCTCGGCGTGCTCGGCCTGCTCTGGCGCGGGATCGTAGTCTATGCCCGTGAACGGCGGGCGCGTTACCTCATCGGGTGCAGCTCGCTGAACTCGCAGGACGCCACGCTCGGCGCGGGCATGCTGGCGTTTTTCCAGGCCACCGGGCTGATGGTGAATGGCGCGCTGCTCACCCAGCCCACGCCCGCCTTCGCCTGCCCGCTCGACGCCGTCGCGATGCCGTGTCCGCCTCCGCCGAAGCTGCTCCGCACCTACCTCGCCGTCGGCGCGCGCATCTGCGGTGCGCCGGCCATTGATCGCGAATTCGGCTCCATCGACTTCCTCACGCTGCTCGATCTCCGGAATCTCTCCGACTCTGCCGCGGCGCACTTTGGCATCCATGAATGAGCCATCGCGGGCTCCCTTTGCGCGGCGGGTCCACGCCGTTTTGCGCTGCATCGGCTTCCTCACGATCAGTCTCTGCGCGGTGCTGCATTATCTCGTGGCTTACCGCGGCGCGCCGCTGCAGCGGCGGGCGCGCTGGCAGCAGTATTGGGGGCGGCGGTTCGCGTGGCTTTTCGGGCTGCAGATCGAAGTGCGCGGCGCCATCCCGCGCAGCGGCCTGATCGTGGCCAATCACCTCGGCTACGTGGACATCCTCGTGTTGAGCGCGATCACGCCGTGTGTGTTCGTTTCGAAGGCGGAAGTCGCCCGCTGGCCGGTGCTTGGCGTGCTCGCACGCATCGCCGGGACGATCTTCATCGACCGCACGCGGCGCGTCGCGGTGAGCGCGGTGAATACGCGGGTCGAAGCGGCGACGCGCGCCGGGCTTTGCGTGGTGCTTTTCCCCGAAGGGACGAGCTCGGACGGGCGCACGGTGCTGCCCTTCAAGGCGTCGCTGCTCGAGCCTGCGTGCCGCGCGGGAGCACCGCTCACGCCGGCGGCGATCCGCTACCGGCTCGATGCGGGTTCGGTGGCGACGGAGGTTTGTTATTGGGGCGACATGACGCTGCTGCCGCACCTCTTCCGGCTCTTCCAGCAGCGCTGCGTTTACGCGCACGTCGCCTTCGGCGAAACGTTCCGGGAAGCGACTTCGCGCAAGGAACTCGCGCTGGCGCTGCGCGAAACCGTCAGCCAGCTCCGCGCTCCGGGCGCGGAGCCCGCGCTCGCCGTCACGAAGATCTGATCCGAGCACTCACCGCTCATGTGACGCGAGCGCGACGGGCGTATTTCGGGGAGGGTGGGCGTCCCGCCCGCCGTTCGACGCATCCTGCGTCGAAAAACTTTTGCAGTGGGAGCGGTCACCCGGAGCTTGGAAGATCGTTTCGGCGAGACGCCGAAACCGGCGGGCGGGACGCCCACCCTACCCGAGATCTGCCGGCGGCGGCGTCCGCCGGTGCCGCGGAGCTGAGCGCGGGGAGGGGATTGCCGCGAGTGCCGGGGCGGAATTCGCCAAATTCCAGACAGAATCGGGCGGGTTTTTGCGGAAAAGTGTCGCGTTTCAGGGCGTGAAGCGCCTTAGTCCGGCACTTCCCTTTTCCTCCGTATAACCCAAGGCATGCGAGAACTAGACGACCAGGAGCGGCTCATTGTCCGCCATTTGATCCGCGATCCGCGGGAAAGCGACAATGGCATCGGCGAGGCCACGGGGGTGAACGTGCGGACCGTCGGGCGCAAGCGCCAGAAGCTGGAGCAGGCGGGAGTTCTCAGCTACTTCGCGCATCTCGATCTGTCGTCGCGCGGCACCGGGCAGTTCAGCGCGCGGCATCTTTACATCATCCAATTCCGCATCGGCGTGACCTACAGGCAGCTCCTGGAGGACATCCAGCGCGAGCCGTCGGTACGCTCGGTGTTTACGAAAATCATCTTCGAGAGCCACATCGCGGAGATCGACGGGAAGCTCGCGATGTTGCTCTTCATCGATGGCGGCAACGATACGGACATCGTGCAGACGGTGCAGGAGGAACTCATCCCCAGCCTGCTTAAGAATCACGGCGCCGACTCCATCGAGAAAGTGCAGACCGTGCGGGTGCTCGCCCCCGTGCGGGTGATGCGCAACTACGTGCTGCCGGTGAACATGGAAGCGGGTTACATCAAAAAGGACTGGCCCGACGACGGCATCTACGTGGGCACCCCGCCGAAGGTGCGGAAGGTGGAAGCGCCGATCGAGTTGTGAGCCGCGGCGGTGAGCGGAGGATGGGAACCACGAAAGAGGCGAAATATACGAAAAGAAGCACGCGTCGGAACCGCTCCTCTCCCCTTTCACCTATTTCGTGGTTCTTCACTTTCTCCCGATGCGTTCCCTCCTCTGCCTCCTCCTGCTCGCCCACCTGGCCAATCTCTCCCACGCCGCGCCGAACCCGGAGCCTTATCCCACACCGGCCTCGAAAAAAGGCCTGCAGGTGCAGATGGTGGACGATGCGCTCGCGCTCGGGATCAAACACGCCGGACTGAACTGCGCCATCGCGCCGCTCATCGAACTGCAGCCGAAGCCGGACTCGCTCCGCTACACGCTGGACGGCCGCGACTTTTTCTTCCGCCCCGGCCCGGTCCGCGCGCTCGATGCGCAAGTGAAGCCGCTCTCCGACGCCGGCGTGCTCGTCAGCCTCATCGTGCTGAACTACGAGCCCGCCGATCCCGCGCTCGCGGCGATCCTGCTCCACCCGCGCTACGATCGCGCGGCAAAGACGAACAAGATGAGCGCGTTCAACGTCGAGACGGCGGAAGGCATCGCGCATCTGCGCGCGGTGGCGGGCTTCCTCGCCCAGCGTTACAGCGAACCGGCGGCGACGCACGGGCGGGTGTGGAATTACATCGTGGGCAACGAGGTGAATTCCCACTGGTGGTGGAGCAACATGGGCCGCGCGACCCCCGCCGACGTGGCCGACAACTACGAACGCGCCCTGCGTTTCGTGCAGGTGGCGGTGCGCGAGCATCAGCAAAATGCGCGCGTCTTCCTCTCGCTGGAGCATCACTGGGGCATCCGCTACCCACCCGGCGCGCCCGATCAATCCTGCCCCGGCCGCGAGCTGCTGGAAACCGTCGCGCGCCTCGCCCGCGAGCGCGGCGACTTCGACTGGCACGTCGCCTTCCACCCGTATCCCGAGAACCTCGGCGAACCGATCTTCTGGAAAGACAAGTCCGCCCAACCGCGCGACGACAGCCCGCGCATCACCTTCAAGAACCTCGAAGTGCTCCCGCGTTTTCTCCTGCGTCCCGAGCTGCTTTTCGCCGGGAAGCCGCGGCGGATCATCCTTTCCGAGCAAGGCTTTCACTGCCCCGACCGCGCCACGGGCGAGCGCGACCAGGCCGCCGCCTACTGCGCCGCGTGGTGGAAAGTGGCGCACCTCGACGGCATCGATTCCTTCATCCTCCACCGCCACGTCGATCACGCCCACGAAGGCCTCAACCTCGGCCTCTGGACGCACAAGCCGGGCACCATTTCCACCCCCGACCGGCACCGCGCGATGTATGAACCCTTCCGCCTCGCCGACACGCCCGAGTGGGAAGCCGCCTTCGCCTTCGCCCTGCCGGTGATCGGCATCACGCGCTGGGAAGAGCTGCTGAATCCTTGATTTCAGACATCGGCCGCTCGAATCGCGACGATCTTTACCTCGCGCTTGGGATACGGCCGAGGCACCGCTAGCTCCCGCCGAGCAGGCGATGCCTGGCCTCATCGAGCGAAACCCAACCCGCGCGATCTGCCGCATCCGGCTGGACCGCTCGCGCCCACTCCCCGGACTCTTTCATCCTCAAGCTCGCGAGAAACGCGGCCAGCATGATGCGCTCATCGAGACTCAGCGACGCCGCCTGACTTTGGATTTCAGCAAGAGACATAAGGCAAAAGTGCCACCGCTGCGAGACGCTGCCATGCCCGCCCTACACCGCGGGCGACTTCGGATACGTGCCGAGGATTTTGACGAACGTGCAGTGCTTCTCCAGTTCGGTCAGCGCTTCGGCCAGCTTTGGTTCGCTGGCGTGGCCGTCCACGTCGGCGAAGAAATAGTATTCCCACGCCTTCCGCTTCGAGGGGCGGCTCTCGATCTTGCTCATGCTGATGCGCAGCCGGTTAAAGGGCTCCAGCGCGTGAAAGAGCGCGCCCGGTTTATCCTGCACGCAGAACATCAGCGAGGTGCGGTCTTCGCCCGTCGGCGGCGACGCGGTGCGGCCGATGACGAGGAAGCGCGTGGTGTTGTTCGGGATGTCCTGGATCGAGGCGTCGAGGATTTCCAAGCCGTAGGCTTCCGCGGCCATCCGGCCCACGATGCAGCCGGCGCCGGGTTCGCTCGCGGCCAGTTCCGCCGCGCGCGGGGTGCTGGAGACTTCGATGAGATCGGCGTGTGGCAGGTTTTGGCGCAGCCAGTTGCGGCACTGCCCGAAGACCTGCGGATGGCTGTAGAGTTTCTTCAGCTCCTCGCGCGGCACTTTGGCGCTGAGATGGTTTTCGATCTTCAGGAGAATCTGCGCGCAGATGCGCAGCTCGCTCTCCATGAAGACGTCGAGCGTGTGATTCACCGCGCCCTCCGTGGAATTTTCGATCGGCACCACGCCGTAGTCCGCCTTGCCGCGCGCGACCACGTCGAACACATCCGCGATGCTCACCTCCGGCACGTAGGCCACGCTGGCGCCGAATTTACTCCGCGCCGCCTGATGCGTGTTCGTCGATTTCGGCCCGAAATACGCGATCGTCAGATCCTTCTCCAGCGCCAGCGAGGCGGACATGATCTCGCGGTAAATCGCGCGGATCGCGGTCTCCGGCAGCCGCCCTTTCAGCTCAGCGTTTTTTGCGGCGAGCGAACGCAGGAGCATCTCTTCGCGCTCGGGCGCGTAGATTTCGGTGCCCTCGGCTTTTTTCACCACGCCCACTTCGTGAACGAGATCGGCGCGGTCGTTGAGCAGCCGGATGAGCTGGTCGTCGATGACGTCGATCTTCTGGCGGATTTCGGGCAGGGTCATGATCTACAAATGGCGGAAAGGTGAATACCGGAAGCTATTTTACCTCATCTTCGGGTTCTGAAGCGTCTAGGTGAGCCTCTCGGGCGTCTAGGTGAGCCTCTCCGGCGTCTAGGTGAGCCTCTCCGGCGTCTAGGTGAGCCTCTCCGGCATCTAGGTGAGCCTCTCCGGCATCTAGGTGAGCCTCTCGGGCGTCCGGGTGAGCCGCTCCGGCGTCCGGGTGAGCCTCTCCGGCGTCCGGGTGAGCCGCTCCGGCGTCCGGGGCAGTCGTGGGAGCAACTGCGGCTTCCGCCACCGGCGCCGTCGGTAGGATCACGCGCTTCAGCTCGGACGCGTTGGGCAATTCGTCGGTGTTTTTCAGGCCGAAGTGTTCGAGGAAATAATCCGTCGTGGAATACAGCAACGGGCGGCCCGGCACCTCGGCCCGGCCGGCGATCTTGACGAGGCTGCGATCGAGCAGCACCTGCATCACGCCATCTACGGACACGCCGCGCACGGCCTCGATGTCCGCGCGAGTGACGGGCTGGCGGTAGGCGATGATCGCGAGCGTTTCGAGCTGCGGGCCGGTGAGGCGCGTGGGTTTGGCTTCGGGGTAAAGTTGCCGCACCCAGGCTGCGCAGGTCGGATCGCTGACCAGCACCCAGCCGCTCACTTTTTCCACGAGCTGAAAGGCGCGGCCAGTCGCGGCGAGATCGGCGGCGACTTCCTCGAGCGCGTCGATGACGTGGCTGGCCTTGGCCTTGCCGAGCGCCTGCACCACGGGATCTTCGCTTCCGGCGGCGGCGGACTTGAGCGCGGCGAGGATCTCCCGGGTGGTGATCGGCTTGGGCGAAGCAAAGACGAGCGCCTCGGCGACGCGCTTCAGGTTGAGTTCGCCCGGCGGCAATTCCAGGGGCGTCTCCGCAGCGGCTTCCGGCGGCAGTTCGTCCGTGGGCGTGTCCATCGGCGGTTCCATGGGCTGTTCCTCTTCGGCCATGACTAGACGCGGTGCAATTCGATCTCGCCGAAGGATTCGCTCTGCAAACACTTGAGCTGCTTGAGGCGGATGAGTTCCAGCAGAGCGAGGAAGGTGACGACGATCTCCGAGCGCGACGCCGCGCTGGCCAAGAGTTCGGTGAACTTCAGCGCCACGCCCGGCGCGGTGAGCTTGAGGATGAGGTCGATCTTGTCCGAGACCGTGTAGTTTTCCTCGAAGATCTCGCGCAAATCCTCGCTCTTCGACGCGATGCGCTTGAGCACCTTGTTGAAGGCGTTGATGAGATCGAAAACGCTCACGTCGCCCAGCGGCCGCTCGGGCTGCGCCTCCTCCGCGTCGGCCGTGCGGCCGAAGAGATTGCTCTGCTCGATCTCGCGCACCGAGAGCTGCGCCGCGGCGTCCTTGAACTTTTTGTATTCCACGAGCTGCCGGATCAAATCCCAGCGCGGATCGTCCTCCTCGGCCTCCTCTTCCGGCGGCTGCACATGCGCCGGGAGCAGGCTGCGGCTTTTCAAATAAATGAGGTTCGCCGCCATGACTACGAACTCGCCCGCGACCTCCAAATCCAGCGTCTTGAACGCATCCATGAACTCCAAATACTGCTGCGTGATCCGCTCGATCACGATGTCGTAGATGTCCACCTCATCCTTCTTGATGAGATAGAGCAGCAGATCGAGCGGACCCTCGAAGACTTCGAGTTTCACCTTGTATTCGTTGGACATTGGGGCGCGCAGGCTAGCGGCCCGCCCCGCGCTTTGGGAAGCGCGGTTTTGCTCGGGAAAAATGCCTCGGTTTCGGCGGGAATTTCGGCCCGCGAATCACCCGGATGACCCAAATGCTTCCGCGCTGTTCCGCGCCCTTTCGCGTGTTCCGCGTTCTCTCTTCTGGCGAAGATTTCCGATCGACGCGGAATCACGCGGAAACTTCGCGAGGGGACGCGGAAAGGCGGCGGCAGTCGTGTCATCCGCGTGATTCGCGGGCACCTCTGCTCCGGCTCCTACGGCCGCAACCCTTCCACCGCCGCGGGGAAAGAGGTCGCACTCGCGCTCAGCGTCGGCGCCGGCGGGCCGCGCAACACTGTCGGCTCAGCCTTTGCCACCGGCGCTGGCACCGCGGGTGCCGCGGCGCGTTCCACCCAGAGATAATGCACCAGCACAAACACCGCTCCAGCCAGCGCGATGCGCACGAACTGCCGCCCCAGCCAGATTCTGTCCGCCCCTTCGCGGTCGAGGATCACCGAGCTCAGGCCGCGCTCCGCGGGCGCGCATTCCACCGCGCGCTCGGCCCACTGCGGCTCCTCCACGCCGTGCGGGGTGCAGCCCGAAGTCGTCACCCGCGACCGCGCGGGCTGCCGGCTTTCCGGCGAAATCCCCATCGCGATCAGCGTGCGATACGAGCTGCTCCACGGCGCCCGCGCCGACTGCCGGCTCGTCTGCGCCGCACACCCCTCGTCTTCCTGCGCCAGGAGCTCGGCGTAGGTCTTCCACTCCCGCAGCCCCGAACGCCACACGCAGGTCTCCGGCCGGATTTCGCCCACCACCACACACACGTCGAACTCCGCTTTGGTCAGCGGGCCGACCTTGCAGCTCTGGGGGTCGCGATAATACCAGTCGATCATAGGGCAGGCTCCGAGTTAGCAGTCCGCGTGCTCACCGCGGTTTGGAGATTGTGCGCCGCGCGGCTCGCCGTTATTGCTCGCCGCACTTCCATGCCCGCCGAACGCGCCGATTTCCTGCTCATCGACAACAGCAACTCGTTTACGAAGTTCGCCATCGCCTCGCGCAAGGGCATCATTGGTACCCCGCGCCGGCTCGCCACGTCCGCCGTCGCGCCCGATTCCATGACCCGCGTCCTGCACGCTTGGGAATTCGAGGCCGCCATCGTCTGCTCCGTCGTTCCCGAGAAGGGCGAAGTCATCCGCGAATTCATCGCCCCGTGCCGCGTCCTCAGCGTCACCGCCAAGACCAAACTCGGCGTCGGCGTCGACTACCCGCAGCCCGGCACCATCGGCGCCGACCGCCTCGCCAATGCCGCCGCCGCGTTCGCCGCCTACGGTGGCCCCTGCGTCGTCGTCGACTTCGGCACCGCGCTCACCTTCGACATCATCTCGCCCGATGGAAAATACATCGGCGGCGTCATCGCCCCCGGCCTCGAAGCGATGACCGACTACCTCCACCAGCGCACCGCGTTGCTGCCGAAAATCAGCCTCATCGAGCCCCCGAGCGTCATCGGCAAATCCACCAAACACGCCATGGTCGCCGGCGCCGTCTACGGCTACCGCGGGCTCGTCCGCGAGATCCTGGAGGAGATCAAGAAAGAGCTCGGTTGGAAGAAAAAGCTCAAGGTCATCGGCACCGGCGGCTACGCCGAACTCATCGCCGCCAAGCTCCCCGAGATCGCCATCGTCACCCCCGAACTCACCCTCGATGGCCTCCGCATCATCGGCACCCTGAACCTATGAGCCTCTCCCTCGGCATCGACTTCGGCGGCACCACGATCAAGAGCGGGCTCGTCGAGAACGGCAAAATCATCGCCCACGGCGAACCCATTTCCACCCAGACCCTCGCCGGCCCGGCCGCGATGATCGACGCGCTGGTCGGACTCACCACCAAGTTCCGCGCCCACGGCCCGCTCGCCGCGATGGGCGTCGGGTTGCCCGGCCTCGTCGATACGAATACCGGCATCGTCCACGAACTCACCAACGTCGCCGGCTGGGTCGAGACCCCGCTGCGCGACATCCTGCGCGACCGCACCGGCCTCACCGTCATCGTGGAAAACGACGCCAAGGCCATGGCCTACGGCGAGTGGAAACACGGCGCTGCGCGCAACGGCAACGACATCGTCTGCCTCACGCTCGGCACCGGCGTCGGCGGCGCGCTGATCCTCGATGGCCGCCTCTACCGCGGCGCCCAGCTCGCCGCCGGCGAGATCGGCCACATGAGCATCGACTACCGCGGGCGGCCCGGCCCTTACGGCAACTTCGGCTGCCTCGAAGAATACATCGGCAACGCCCAAATCGCCCAGCGCGCCTCCGAGCGTTACGCCGCCGCCGGGCAGGATCGCCCCGCCGCCCAGTGTACGCCGCGCCAGCTCAGCGAAGCCGCCAACGCCGGCGATCCCATCGCCAAACAAATGTGGGAAGACATCGGCGACGAACTCGGCGCCGCCCTCGCCAGCGTCGTCTGGGTCATCAACCCCGACACCATCGTCATCGGTGGCGGCGTGGCCAAAGCCGGCGAGCTGCTTCTCGATCCCGTGCGCCGCTCCATCCGCAGCCGCACCCTGAAAATCGTCAACCAGAACATCCGCATCTCCCTCGCCGAGCTGGGGAACGACGCCGGCATCATCGGCAACGCCACCCTGGCGCTGGAAGCCGCCGGACGGTAGCCGCGGAGCGACGGGCGCCCGCAGGTCACGCAGCGAAAAAAACCGGTTGTCCTGACCGGAGTCTCGCAGGCCCAGGAAAGATGACCGCCTTCGCTTGAGCCTGGCGAGGCGCGGGGTAGCGGGCACGTTGGGGAACTTCATGGCAGAGGCGCGGCCGGCCGGGTTTCATCTTGTTTCCGGGGGCGGGTTTGAGTTACGTCCGGGGCTTGGTTTCGCCATCCGTCCCGGCTGGATGCCACCACACCCGACCTGGAATGTCCGACGAGCTGCCGCCCCTCTCCGATCCGCCCGAGCCCGACTCCGGCGGCGGGCTCCGGCCTGAGGAACCGCCTCCGCGAGTCCCCAGCCGCGCGGCCGGTCCGTGGACGCCGCCGACGCCGGAGGAGCTGGCCGAGTTACTCCCGCAATACCGCATCGTGGCGCTGCTCGGGCGCGGCGGTATGGGGGCGGTCTACAAGGGCGAACAGGCCACGCTGGAGCGCCCGGTGGCGATCAAGCTGCTGCCCGCGGAGCTGGCAGCGGATGGGCAGTTCATCGCCCGCTTTCGGCGCGAAGCGCGCACGCTGGCGCGGCTGCAGCATCCGGGCATCGTGGCGGTTTACGACTTCGGGCAGACGCCGGAGGGGCATCTGTATTTCGTGATGGAATACGTGGACGGCACCGACCTGCACCGGGTGCTCCACGGGCCAGGGCTCAAGCCGGGGCAGGCGCTGGAGCTCATCGGGCAAGTGTGCGATGCGCTGCAATACGCGCACCGGCAGGGGGTGATTCACCGCGACATTAAACCAGCGAACATTCTCCTCAACATGGAGGGCCGCGCGAAACTCGGGGACTTCGGGCTGGCCCGGCCGCTCACCGGGGAGTTGCACGACATCACCTCGACGAACGTGGTCATGGGCACGCCGGATTACATGGCGCCGGAGCAGCGGGTGGGCCTGGCCGACCACCGCGCGGACATCTTCGCGCTGGGGGTGATGCTCTACGAAATGCTCACGGGGCGGACGCCGCGCGGGGTGTTCGAACCGCCCTCGAAGAAGGTGGCCGTGGACGTGCGCATCGACCAGGTGGTGCTCAAGGCGTTGCAATCCGAACCCGAGCTGCGCTACCAGCACGTGAGCGAGCTGAAGATCGATCTCGACCGCATCCGCACCACCCGCGCGGTGCCAATCGCCACTCCGCGGCCGAAGCGCCGGGGAGAGAATGCAAAACCTTACTTCGTCGCCGCCGCCGCCGGGTTCGTCGCCCTCGCCGGCGGCCTGGGCCTGCACTACTGGCCGCAACCGGCACCTGCGCCGGCACTCCCGCCACCGCCGCCGTCCACCCCGGCCGCAACGCCCGTCCTCGTCGCCGTCGCCACCACGCCACTTCCGACGCCAGCCCCCACGCCGCGCGCCACGCCGGTCGCGCCTCCGGTCGCCACTCCGACGCCGAAGCCAACCACCCCGGTGGCCACCACACCCGCGCCGCAACTCGCCGCAATGACCACCCCGGTGCCGGTGATCGTGGCCACGATCGCCACCCCGCGCCCCGCTGCGACCCCGCCGGCGAGCACCGCGCGGCTCGGCATGACGGGCAAACCGCTCGTCACCCACACGAACGTGCGCGACGCGCTGATCGGCGCACCGTGGACCTGGACTGGCCTCGCCGGCGCCGCCGCGGTTTCGTGGACCGAAGTGCGCTTCACCGGCGCGGGCAGCTACACGGCTTACAGCGGTAGCACCACCGTCAGCGGCGGGCGCTGGCAGCAGGCGGGCTCGAACCGGGTGAACCTCGGCCGCAGCCTCATCCTGATCTTCGACGACCAGTTCACGGAGTTCACCGGGATGGATGAAAACGGCATCTCCCGCTACCGCGGCCGGCGCAAGCTCTAGCGTCTCGGCGGCTTGATGAAGTCGAGGAAATCGCGGCGCATCTTCTCCGCGTCGGGGCGGTAGAGATACATCATGTGGCCGCTCTCGTAGTGCTGAAAGGCGATGTTGGCGCGGATGGATTTCGGCAGCGTGAGGTGGGAAAGGCTGTAACGCATGGAGTCCTCGGGCACCGCGAGATCGCGGTAGCCGGTCTGGACCACTACGCGGAGGCGCGGGTTGTTTTTCAGCGCCTGCGCGAGCTTGCCCTCGGTGGAAATGAAGCGGCCCTCGAAGCCGGAATACTTCCACGGCAGCCCGTTGAGGACGTGATACGGGTGGTCGCTTTCGTAGCCGAGTTCGCCGCGGATGTAGGCGTTCACCGCTGAGGCGAAGCCGCCGATGATATTCGAGAACGACGGGTCGAAGTCCGGCCGCTGCCCGGAGCGGTCGCCATCCTCGCCAGTCACGCGCGCGTCGAATCGGCCGAGAATTTTGCCCTCTTTGCGGAGCAGCATCTCGCGGAAATAGGAAGCCTCGATGCGGAGATCCTGGTCGAGCATCTGCTCGACGCTGAGGCCGGTGAACCGCGCGAGTTGCGCGGCGATGCGCTGGCGTTGTTCGTCCGCGAGGTAACTGCCCTGGAGCAGCGCGAGCGCGTAGTCGCCCTGCGCGAAAGTGCGCGCGGCGGCGACGGCGGCAGCGACCTCGAGAGCCTGGAGATCGGGCGGGAGCTTTTTGTGGAAGTGCGCGGTCGCGGTGAAGCCGGGCAGGAAGACGAGGTAGGGAAGATCATTGCCCGCGTCGCCGCCGATGGTGCCGAAGTTGATTAGCCCCGACATGAGCGCGAGCCCTTCGGCGTAGAGTCCGTGCTTCTCCTGCAAATACTGCGCGAGGCCGGCCACGCGGAGCACGCCATAGCTTTCGCCGCAGAAATACTTCGGCGAGCTCCAGCGCTGCTCGCGCGTGGTGAAGAGCCGCACGAATTCACCGCACGCCTGAATGTCCTCGTCCACGCCGAAGAACTGCTCCGGCTTCTCACCCTTGGCCGCGCGGCTCAGGCCAGTGCTCACGGGGTCGACGAAAACGAGATCGCTGGCGTCGAGGATCGAATTGGGATTGTCGACGACCGGCACCGCCGTGGCTGGCGTGAGTCCATCGGGCTGCAAATCCACGCGGCGCGGACCGAGCCCGCCGAGATGCAGCCACACCGCGGAAGCGCCGGGGCCGCCATTGAAGAAAAACGTGATCGGCCGCGCGGCGGCGTCCTTGGCGGCGAGGCGTTTTCCCTCCGCATCGGTCGCGGCGTAGTAGACGTAAAAGACGCTCGCCCGCGGCGTGCCGTCGTCCTTCAGCACCGGCACCGTGCCCGTCTGCGCGACGTAACGCACCTCCGCGCCGCCGAGCGTCACCTTGCCCGCGCGCTCCTTCGGTTTTTCTTCCTTCGGCTTCTCGTCCTTCTTCGGCTCCTCCTTTTGTTCGGCCGCGGGTTTCTTGGCGTCGGGCTTGGCGGCGTCGTCCTGCGCCAGGGCCAGGGCGGTGAGCAGCGAGGAGAGGGCGATGATGGCGGCGGGGAGGCGATTCATGGCGGGAGCGCGGTTAGTCAGCGGATGGGGCGCGGGCGTTCATTCGGCGGAGTGCGGAATGGAGGCGAGGTTTTAATTGCTGAAAGCCCGTTCGCTACCGAAACATCCCTTCCTCCCTCCATGAAGCTCCTCGTCCCCCCGCTCCTCGCCGCGTGCCTCGTCCTCACCGGCTGCAAACCCAAATCTCCCACGGCGAACATCAAGCCCGACCAGCCCACGATCGGCATCTCGATGCTCACGCTGGATAATCCGTTCTTCAAAATCATCGGCGACACCATCGCCGCCGAGGGCCAGAAACACGGCTACGCCTCCGTGCTGGTGAGCGGGGACAAGGACGTGGCGAAGCAGAGCAACCAGATCAAGGATTTCGTGGTGAAAAAGGTCGCCGCGATCGTGCTCAGCCCGTGCGACTCGAAGGCGATCGTGCCCGTCATCCAGGAAGCCAACGCCGCCGGCATCCCGGTTTTCACCGTCGATATTCCGTGCAACGAACCCGGCGTAAAGATCGTCACGCAAGTCGCCACGGATAACTTCGGTGGCGGCAAGGAAGCCGCGAAGGCGATGATCGAAGTGCTCGGCGAAGCGGGCGGAAAAGTCGCGGTGCTGCACTTCAAACAAGCCGAGTCCTGCCAGCTCCGGGTGAAGGGATTCCGCGAACTGATCGACGCCTACAATCAGACCGCGGCGGGGAAAATCGAGATCGTCACCGAGCTCGAAAGCATGGGTGCGAAGGACGCCGGTTACAAAGCCGCCGAGGACGCGCTCCAGGCGCATGCGGACCTGCGCGGCATCTTTGCGATCAATGATCCCGCCGCGCTCGGCGCCCGTGCCGCGCTGGAAAAAGCGGGCAAGGCGAAGCAGGTCGCAATCGTCGGCTTCGATGGCCAGATCGAGGGCAAGCAGGCGATCAAGGACGGCAAAATCTACGCCGATCCCATCCAGTTCCCCGACAAGATGGGCCGGGAGATCGTCGCCGCGATCCTCAAGCATTCCAACGGCGAGCCCGTGCCGCCCGAGATTCTCATTCCCACCCAGCTCTATCGGCAGGCCGATGCCAAAGCCGATCCCGCGCTGAAATAACCCACCCATGTCGAAGGAGCACTCGCAGCAGCATTTTCTCCCCGCACTCGTCGGCTCCATGTCCCAGGGCGCCGCGGGCAATCCGACCGTCGCGATGGTCGAAGCCGCGTTCGCCCACCACGGGCTGCACTGGCGTTACATCAACATGGAAGTGACGCCCGACGGCCTCGGCTCCGCCGTGCTCGGCGCCAAGGCGATGGGCTTCCGCGGGTTCAATTGCAGCATCCCGCACAAGGTCGCGGTCATCCCCTATCTCGACGGCCTCGGCCAGTCCGCGGAGGTCATGGGCGCGGTGAATTGTGTCGTCCGCCGCGGCGACCTGCTGATCGGCGAAAACACCGACGGCAAGGGTTTCCTCAAGTCGCTGCGCGAAGTCGTCGACCCCTCCGGTCGCAGCGTCGTCCTCTTCGGCGCGGGCGGCGCGGCGCGCGCCATCGCCGTGGAACTCGGCCTCGCCGGAGCCGCCCGCATCACGATCGTGAACCGTTCCGAATCGCACGGCACCGCGCTCGTTCTCCTGCTCCAGGAAAAGCTGCGGCTCAATGCGCAGCTCAGCGTCTGGCGGGGCGATTTCGCCGTCCCGCGCGGCACGGACATCGTGATCAATGCGACCTCGATCGGCCTCTACGACGCGACCGCTCGTGTGCCGGTGAACGCCGACACGCTTTTCCCGGGCATGGTCGTCGCCGACGTGATTTTCAACCCGCCCACCACCGCTTTTTTGCGCGAAGCGCTAGAGCGGGGTTGTCAAACGATCGACGGCTTGGGCATGCTCGTGAATCAAGGCGTCATTGGCGTGCAGTATTGGACCGGCTTCGAGCCGGACCCGGCGGTGATGCGAGCGAAGATCGAGGAAATTTTTCGGAACCCAGAATCCAGTTAGAACCCAGCTAAGCGAGAATGTTGAAGACGGGCAGTGCTCCACTTTTGACCGTGCGTGGCGTGGTGAAAAACTACCCCGGCGTGCAGGCGCTTCGCGGTGTGGATCTCACGGTGCAGGCCGGTGAAGTCCTCGCGCTCGTCGGGGAAAACGGCGCGGGTAAATCCACGCTCATGCGCATCATCGGCGGCGCGCAACGGGCGGATGCCGGCACCCTTGTTTTCGACGGCCGCCCCGTGCGCTTCAGCTCGCCAGCCGAGGCGCGGCGGGCCGGCGTCGCGGTGATTTATCAGGAGTTCAATCTCGTTCCCGCCCTCACCGCGCCGGAGAATATCTTCCTCGGCCAGGAGCCGGGCGGGTTCGGCTTCATCGCCCGCGGCCGCGAACGCCAGCGGGCCGCCGAACTCTTTGAGCGGCTCGGGGTGAACGTGAACCTCCGCACGCCCTGCGAACGCCTCTCCACCGCGCAGCAGCAGCTCGTCGAAATCGCCCGCGCGCTCGCCGCCGATGCGCGCCTGCTCATCATGGACGAGCCCACCGCCGCGCTCAGCTCGCACGAAGCCGAGCGGCTCTTCGCGATCGTCGCCGAGTTGAAAGCGCGCGGCCTCGGCATCATCTACATCAGCCATCGGCTCGAGGAAATCGCCCGCATCGCCGACCGCGTGGCCGTGCTGCGCGACGGCGCCAATGTCACCGATCGTCCCATCGGCGAGATGTCGCGCAGCCAGATGATCGAGCTGATGGTCGGCCGCGAGTTGAAGGAGGAATTTCCCAAACGCACCGCGGCCATCGGCGGCGTGCTCCTCACCGTGCGCGACCTCAGCCGGCCGCCGATGGTGAAAGACTTCATGCTGCGCCTTCGCGCCGGTGAAATCGTCGCCATGACCGGCCTCGTCGGCTCTGGCCGCACGGAAGTCGCCCGGATGATCTTCGGTGCCGACCAGCGCGTGACCGGCGAAATCCGCCGCGGCCGCCGGCCGGTGAAAATCCGCAACCCGCGCGACGCCATCGCCGCCGGCATCGGCCTTCTCACCGAAGACCGCAAAACCCAGGGCCTCATCCTCGACCACTCCGTGCGCGAAAATTTCGCCCTGCCGAATCTCTCCTGGCTCTCCCGCGCCGGCTTCATCAACAAGGTGCGCCAGTTGCGTTACTTCCGCCGCTACGCAGACAGCCTCCGCATCAAAATCCCCGACACCGACGAGCTGGTGCGCAACCTCTCCGGTGGCAACCAGCAGAAAATCGTGATCGCCAAGTGGCTCGCCCGCGACTGCGAAGTGCTCATCTTCGACGAGCCCACCCGCGGCGTCGACGTGGGCGCCAAGGTCGAGATCTACCAGCTCATGAACGAACTCGCCTCCCGCGGCAAAGCGATCCTGATGATTAGCTCCGAGCTGCCCGAAGTCATCGGCATGGCCGACCGCATCCTCGTCATGCGCGAGGGCCGCATCGCCGGCGAAATCGACGACGTCTCGACCACCTCCCAGGAAGAAATCATGAGCCTCGCGATCGCCTAAACGGAAAACCCAAACGGAAAACCAAACGGAACGACTACCCAAGCGATGAAAACCAAACTGCTGCTCCTGCGCCTGCTCTCGGACTACGGGATGATCTTCGTCCTCATCGGCCTCTGCGTCTTTTTCAGCGTCGCCACCTGGCAGGATCAATATCCCAGCGGCGCGGAAGCCGCGCGGCAGGTCGCCGGGCAGATTCGATCGAAATTTGGCAACGGCGTGCGCGTGATGATCGCCGCGCGGCCCGACGCCGAGGACACGATCTTTGCCACCACGCTCGCCAGGGAAGTGGAACTCGCCGGCGGTTTCGTCGGCGCGAATGTCAAAGGCGAACCCTCCGACGCCCGCGAGGCGCTGAGCAAGCTCGGCCGCGGCGGCGCCAAGATCGACGTCATCGCCACCAGCCAGGCCGCGGCCGGATGGCTCGTCTTTACCAAGGTCGACACGGAATACCCGATGCTCGGCCGCATTACGCAGCTCCGCCCGCACGCCTATCGCGGCTCCAATTTCCTCAAGAGCGAAAACCTTCTCAACATCGCCAACCAGATCGCCGTCATCGCCATCATCGCCGTGGGCATGACGGTCGTGATCGTCAGCGGCGGCATCGACCTTTCCGTCGGCAGCCTCATCGCGCTTTCCGCCGTGGTCACTTCGCGCGTCATTCGCGACTACTGCGGCGGCGTGGAAGCCGGCATCGGCGGCTTGTTTTTCGCCGGACTCGTCGGGGTGCTCGCGTGCGGCGGCATCGGCGCGTTCTCCGGCGCCGTCGTGACCCTGTGCGGCATCCCGTCCTTCATCGTCACCCTCGCCACGATGCTCGTCGCCAGCGGCCTCGCCTACCTGCTTTCCGCCGGACAATCGATCTACCAGGTGCCGGAAAATTTCGTCTGGCTCGGCCGCGGCGCGGACCTGTTCGGACTGCCAAACGCCGTCCTCCTCGTCATCCTGCTCTACGCCGCCGCGCACGTTCTCATGACCTTCATGAAACTTGGCCGCTACCTTTACGCCGTGGGTGGAAATGCCGAGGCCGCGCGGCTCTCCGGCGTCCCCGTGAACGGCGTCGTCACGTTTGCCTTCGTCGTCAGCGGCCTGCTCGCCGGGCTCGGCGGCGTGGTCATGGCCTCGCAGCTCAAGAGCGGTTCGCCGACTTATGGCGGAATGTACGAGCTCTACGTCATCGCCGCCGTCGTCGTCGGCGGCACCAGCCTGCGCGGCGGCTCGGGCAAGATGCTCGGCACTCTCATCGGTGCGCTGATCATCGCCGTGATCCAAAACGGCATGAACCTCTGCGGCGTCGAGAGCTACACGCAGAAAGTGGTGCTCGGCCTCGTCATCCTCGCCGCCGTGCTGCTCGACCGCCTGCGGCAACGGCTGTGGAATGGCCCCACGAATTGAAGATGATTTCACGGAAGATGAACCACAGATAACACCGATGACACAGATGGAGTTTGAGTGAGTCGCAAGCCTCCGCGCTTCCATCCGTGTCATCTGGGTGATCTGTGGTTTCCAAAAATAATCCCCGTCATCCCCTGCAGCGCCCAAGAAGCGGCGCGACGCCGGGTGTTTTGCCATGAATCCCATGTTCCTCCGCTCCCTCCGTTCCCTCCTCGCTCTCGCTTGCCTCGCCATTTTCACCCTTCACGTCTCCGCCGCTGAGACCGAGTGGCCGCAATTCCGCGGCCCCACCGGCCAGGGCATCTCCGCGGCGACCGGCCTGCCGACCGAGTGGGACGCGAACAAAAACGTCGCGTGGAAAATTGCCGTCCCCGGCCGCGGTTGGTCGTCGCCGGTCATTTCCAAAGGGCGAATTTTCCTCACCACTTCCGTCATCGATGCCAATGGCGAAACGACCTTGCGCGCCCTCGCTATCGAGGCCAGGGACGGCCGCCTCGTCTGGGACACGGAGATCTTCAAACCCGACGCCGAAAGCACGGCCGCGATGCATCGCAAAAACTCGCTCGCCAGCCCTACGCCGATCATCGCGGGCGACCGCGTTTACGTTCACTTCGGGCACATGGGTACCGCCGCGCTCGACCTCGAGGGCAAGGTACTCTGGCGCCAGACCGAGCTGAAATATCCGCCCACCCACGGCAGCGGCGGTTCGCCCGTGCTGGTCGGCGATGAACTCGTCTTCAGTTGCGACGCGCAGAAGGAGCCCTTCGTCGCCGCGCTCGACGTCGCCACCGGCGCGGTGCGCTGGAAAACGCCGCGCAATTCGCCCGCGAAAAAGCAGTTTTCCTTCTCCACTCCGCTCGTCATCCAGAACGACGGCGCCACCCAGGTCATCAGCCCCGGGAGCGGCTTCGTCGGCGCCTACGATCCGCGCGATGGCCGCGAGCTCTGGCGCGTCGGCTATGGCGAAGGTTACTCCGTCATTCCGCGCCCCGTCTTCGCGCACGGTCTGCTCTTCGTCAGCTCCGGCTACGACGCACCAATCTTCCACGCGATCAAACCCGCCGGCGCGAGCGGCGACGCCACGGCCACCGCCATCGCCTGGTCCCAGCGCAAAGGCGCGCCAAATACGCCCTCCGCGGTCGTGGTCGGCAACGAAGTTTACTTCGTCTCCGACGCCGGCATCGCCACCTGCGCCGACGCGCTGACCGGCGAAATCCGCTGGAACGAGCGCCTCGGCGGCAACTTTTCCGCCTCGCCGATTGTCGCCGAGGGGCGCCTCTATTTTCTCAACGAAACCGGCGTCGGCTACGTCACCAAAGCCGCGCCCACCTTCGAGTTGCTGGCCACCAACGACCTTGGCGAAAAAGCCCTCGCCTCGCCCGCCGCGATCGACGGCGCGCTCTTCATCCGCACGGAAGCAAGCCTCTGGAAGATCGCGCCATAGGCGGCTTTCCAAACTCCGATTTCACGCCAGCTCTCGCTCCTCCGTGAGATCCCGCGAGATCCCGGGATCACAGCGGGCGTTGCAGCGATGACCTATTTCCAAGTCCGCGGCACGGGCCGCGGCGCCGCGGCTTTGCCAGCGAGCTGCGCGACCAGCCAGTCGAGCCCGTCGAGATTGTCCCGCAGCCGCCCCTCGGCGTCCTCGGGCGTGTGATTGAGAATGCCGACCAGCCCGCGCCAGCCGCTTGCGCGAATCGTGCGCAGCAGTTCCAGATCGAGTTCACCCTGGCCGAGCGGCAGGATCTTCGCACCGCCGCGGGTCATGCCGTTGAGATTGAGCGCGAGCAGGTGCGGCTGCATCGCCGCGAGCAGCGCGGGGAAGCGATCGAGATGCGCGTGGCCGTGGTGGAGGTTGTAGACGATGCCCACGTTCTTCACGCCGTCGCGCGCCAGCCGCGCGATGATCGCGAGCTGATTCTCCGGCTCGCCGTACCAACTGCCGTGATTGTAGAGCGCCACCTTGATCCCGAGCGGCGCCGCGGCGTCCGCGATCTCGCGGATGCGTTTCGCCTCGCTCTCCACCAGCGCGGCCTGTTCCTCCGGCGTCTTCTGCGGCTCACCGCCGCCGCCACTCACCCAGAGCTGCGGCTTCACTCCGTGGCGCTGAAAAAGCTCGAGCGTCCGCTTGGCCTCGTCGTTCAGCCGGGTGGGAAACCACCACGCACTCAGCTCCACGCCGTGCTTTTTCAGCGCGGTCAGCTCGTCGTCCCACGTCGGCACGTGCTCGGCGCGGTAGTCGTAGGCGAAGTGCTTGAACCCGAGTTTCTCCAGCATCGCCGCGCGTTCCGCCGGCCCGCGCTTTGCCGCGTCAAACGGCACGATGCACCACGCAATGAGATTCTCGCGGGCAAAGAGATCGTCCGCCGCCTGCACCGCGGCGGAGCACGACAGGGCGAGCAGAATGGCGAAGCAGCGGAGGGACATGCGCATGTCACTTTAATCCCCCGCGCCCGTTTTCCACGACCAAGGATTGCATCGAGCGACGGACCACCGACAGCGCAGACGTCGCGGTAGGGAAGCCGCGCCGCGGGTTCCCATCCCGAGGGTGCGCTGTGCCGGCCCCCGGAGCGCGGAGCGATCTGGGAACCCGCGGCGCGGCTTCCCTGCCACGTTGCGCGCCGTCACCAGCGTTCGCGCTTCCTTGCGTGCGAGCGGCGGGGCTTCTAACCTACCCGCCTTATGGCAGAAGAAACCCTCTGGAGCGGCACTTCCTCGCAGCTCAAAAACCTCGGGCTTTACATCGCGTGCATCCTCGTCGTGCCGATCCCCTGGGCGATCGCCGCGTGGCTCCGCGTGAAGACCACGACCTATCGCCTCACCAACGAGCGCCTGCTCACCGAGCGCGGCATCCTCACCAAAACCACCGACACGCTCGAACTCTACCGCGTGCGCGATCAGCAGATCACCGCGTCATTCTTCGAGCGCCTCTTTGGCCTGCAGACGGTCACGCTGCTCACGGGCGACACTTCCTCGCCCGTCATCGTCATCGACGCTGTCCCAGTCGCCGCGGGGTTGGCGGATAAATTCCGCGCGCAGGTGGAAGAGACGCGGATGAAAAAGCGCGTCCGCACCGTGGATATCGAAGACGACGACCACCCCGGCGTGGGCTGATTTTCCCCCTTTCATGAAACCTCCCTTTTTCGATAAAGACGAAGCCGGCCCCGGCGCCATCCCCACCCGCGATCAGGTGCTGCTCGCCGACACCTGGGATCTCACCAAACTCTACCCCGACGAAGCGAACTGGAATGCCGGCTTCGAGAAGCTACAGCAGACCTTCGAGCAGATCGCGCAGTGGAAAGGGCGGCTCGGCGAAACCGCGCAGACGTTGCGCGAGGTGCTGGAGTTCGAGCGCGCGCTCGGCCAGCTCATCGAGCGGCTGTATCACTACGCTTCGCTGAAATCCTCCGAAGACAGTTCCAGCGCGGAGAACAACGCCCGCGAGGGACAGCTCGAAAACCTGCTCACCCGCGTCCGCGAATCCGAGGCTTTCGTCGAGCCCGAGATCATGGCGATCGACGACGCGCGGTTCGCCGAACTGCTCCGCGATCCTTCGCTCGCCGAATGGGTCACACCCTTGCAAAAGCGCCGCCGGCTCAAGCCCTACACGCTCAGCGAAAAAGAGGAGCGCATCCTCGCGCTCGGTTACAGCGCGCTCAGCTCGCAGCACGAGACCTTCTCGCAGCTCACGAACGTCGACATGAAGTTTGGCACGCTCCTCGACGAAAAAGGTGAGGAGCGCCCGCTCAGCCAGAGCTCGTGGAGTTCGTTTTTGAACAAGCGCGACGCCGCGCTGCGCCGCCGCACCTTCCACAAGTTTTACGCCGAGTTTGATGATCACAAATTCACTCTCGCCGCCACGCTCGCCAGTTCGATCAAGGGCGACGTTTTCCGCGCCCGCGCCCGCGGCTATTCGTCCGCTCTGGAGAATGCGCTCTTCCACGACGATGTCCCCGCCAGCGTTTACGACAACCTGATCGGCAGCGTCCGCGCCAATCTCGCCCCGCTCTTCCGCTACTACGCACTGCGCCGGCGCGTGCTGAAGCTGAAGGAGATTCATCAATACGACACCTACGTCCCGATCGTTGCGAATGTGGACACCAAGGTCAGCTTCGACGCCGCGACCGAGCAGGTCATCACCGCGCTCGCCCCGCTCGGCGACGAATACTGTCGCGTGCTCGCCGACGGTCTGCGCACCGGCCGCTGGTGCGATCGTTACGAGAGCAAGGGCAAGCGCTCCGGCGCGTTCAGCTCGTCGAGCTACGGCAATCCGCCGTTCATCCTGATGAACTACAAGGACGACGTCTTCAGCGACGTCTACACCCTCGCGCACGAAGCCGGGCACTCCATGCACACGTGGTTCGCGCAGCAGACGCAGCCCTTCCAGACCTACGACTACCCGATCTTCCTCGCGGAAGTGGCGAGCACCTTCAACGAAGAGCTGCTCACCCATCACCTGCTCGAAACGACGAGCGACCCGAAGATGCGCGCCTACTTGATCAACCGGCAGATCGACGACATCCGCGGCACCGTCTACCGGCAGACGATGTTCGCCGAATTCGAGAAGCTCACCCACGCCATGGAAGAGCGCGGCGAACCGCTCACCCTCGACACCTTCCGCAAAACCTACCGCGGCCTGCTCGACGCGTATTTTGGCCCCGACTTCACGCTCGACGACGAACTCGAACTCGAGTGCCTGCGCATCCCGCACTTCTACTCCGCCTTCTACGTCTACAAATACGCCACCGGCATCAGCGCCGCCGTCGCCCTCTCCGAGCAGGTGTTGAAAACCGGCGACGCCTCCCGCTTCCTGGGCTTCCTGAAATCCGGCGGCTCGAAATTTCCCATCCCCACGCTGCAAGCCGCGGGCGTGGACATGAGCAGCCCCGAACCCGTCAACGCCACACTCGCCCTCTTCGCCCGGCGCGTGGAGGAACTGGAAACCTTGCTCGACTCCGGCGCGCTGGGATGAGTGGGCGGTGCAACGTGAAGGGCGTCAGACGATCGAACCAACCGGCCACCGTGGCACGGCGTCTGTTCCACCATCGGCATTCACACCTCACTTTCCATCACTGCTGACTCGATGCTAGAAGGCCACGAACGCACCGTGCTCGCCGCCCAGGGTTACTCCGAGCTGTCGATGTTCGACGACGCGCTCACCGAGCTCGATTCGCTGCCCGACGACGTGCTGCAAACCTCCACCGTCATCGAGCTGCGCACCGTCATCCTCATGCAGGCCAAGCGCTGGAAACCTGCGCTCACCACCGCCCGCGCCCTCTGCCGCACCGAGCCCGAAAAAACCAGCGGCTTTATCCACGCCGCCTTTTGCCTCCACGAACTCGGCCGCACCACCGAAGCCCGCGACATCCTCATCTCCGGCCCCGAGGCCCTGCACATCGAGCCCACCTATCACTACAATCTCGCCTGCTACGAGTGCGCGCTCGGCAACCTCCCAATGGCCCGCGTCCACCTCGAACGCAGCTACCAGCTCGACAAAAAATTCCGCGACTTCGCCCGCAACGACCCGGATCTCGCCGCGCTGCGCAGGTAGGTCTGCACTCCCAGGTCGATTTCCGCGCCACGATTCTCGGCTCTTGCGGAGGCTGGCCTCCCGAGCGGAAGTTCGCCGCCCATGTCGCTGGACCGCCTCGCAGAACTTTTCGCCGAAAACTTCACCGCTTGTGGCGAACTCGGCGCTTCGGTGAGCGTGTGGCGCGACGGGTGCGAGGTGCTTTCGCTGGCGAGTGGCTGGAAGGATCGCCAGCGCACGCAGCCGTGGACGGCGGAGACGATGGTGCTGGTCTGGTCGGCGACGAAGGGGCCGACGGCGGCGTGTGCGCTGCACGCCTGCCAGGAGCATTCCATTGCTCCAACGACGCGGGTGGCGGAGGTGTGGCCGGAATTCGCGAAGGGCGGCAAGGAGCGGGTGACGATCGCGGATTTGCTGGCGCATCGCGCGGGCGTGCCGGCGGTGGTGGCGCCGGTGCTGGATCATGCGGCGGTGGCGGCGGCGCTGGCGGCGCGGGAGCCGGAATGGCCGGCGGGCGAAGGGCACGGCTATCATCCGCGCACGTTTGGTTTTCTGGCGGATGAAGTGGTGCGCCGCATCGCGGGGGTGACGCTGGGGGAATACTGGCGCGCGCAGTTTGGCGAACCGCTGGGGTTGGAGTTTTTCATCGGTCTGCCGGCGGCGCGAGTGGGTGAACCGGCATCCGTTTTCCCGGCCAGGACGGCGCCGCCGACGGGCGACCCGTTTTACACTGCCTTCCTCACGGCGGATTCGTTGACTTCGCGCGCTTTCTCCTCGCCGAAGGGCCTGCACAGCGTGGCCTCGATGAATACGCCGGAAGCGCGGGCGGCGAGTTTCCCCGCGTTCGGCGGCATCGGCACGGCGCGGGCGCTGGCGAAGTTTTACGCAATGCTGGCGATGGGCGGGGAACTCGATGGGCGGCGCTACTTTGAATCCTCCACGCTGGACTGGATGACGACGACGCTCTCGCAAGGCCACGATCGGGTGCTGCAGATGGAGACGGCATTTTCCGCGGGTTTCATGCGCGATCCGGTGGATGCTCGCGGACGAAAAACGCGGACGAAATTCGGCCCGTCGCTCACGGCTTTCGGCCATCCCGGCGCGGGCGGCAGCTTCGCCTTTGCCGATCCGGAGCACGGCCTCGCCTTTGCCTACACGATGAATCAAATGGAGCCCGGCGTGCTGCCCAATCCCAAATCGCTGCGGTTGATCGATGCGCTTTACGCCGCGCTCTGAGCACCCGATTTTCTCTCCACGATGAATGCGCACACCGCCGAATTTTCGCTCCGCACCCGCGGCCAGGGGACCACTGAGATCACCGAGGAAGTCGCGCGGATCGTGCGCGCGAGCGGCATCCAGACGGGCACCGCGACGGTCTTCATCCAGCACACCAGCGCGAGCCTGATCATTTACGAAAACGCGGACCCTTCGGCGCGCACGGACCTGCACGAATTTTTCAACCGTCTGGTGCCGGAGGATGCGGATTATTTCGTCCACACCGCGGAGGGGCCGGACGATATGCCGTCGCATCTGCGCATGGTGCTGACGCGGACGAGCGAGGTGATTCCGATCGCGCGCGGCCGGATGACGCTGGGGACGTGGCAGGGCATCTTCGTCTTCGAGCACCGGCGCGCGCCGCACGCGCGGACGATCGTGGTGTCGGTGGTGGGCGTCTGAAAAAAACTGCGGGCGGCGCAAAATTCCGTGAATGCCCGGCCCGCGCGGGCGTCGGAGCATTCACCATGAAAAAACTGCTCCTCGCCCTGCTCGCCGTCACCGGCTTCGTCGCTCTCACGCCGCAAGCTGAAGCCGGACAATACGCCCGCGTCTACTCCAACTGCGGCGTCTCCTATGTCCCCAAGGCGGTGCTCTACGGCCGGTCGTACACCGATCAGGTGGCCTACAACAATTACTACTACGGCGCGCCGCGCCGCTCCTACTCTAACCGCTCCTACTCGAACCGCGGCTACTGCGCGCCGCGGCACTCCCGCACGGTCTACCACTCGCGTTCCTACCGCGCGCCGCGGATCGCGTTTTCGTTCGGCTACTAGCCGCGGCGCAGCGCGAGGATTTCCGCGATCACGTCGTCGGTCGTTGTGCCCTCGGCTTCGCCCTCGAAATTGAGGATGATCCGGTGGCGCAACGCCGGCAGCGCGGCCCTCTCGATGTCGGCGCGCGCGACGTGATAGCGGTTGTCCAGCAGCGCGTAGATTTTCGCGGCGAGAATCAGCGCTTGCGCCGCGCGCGGGCTGGCGCCGTAGCGAACGTATTTCTTCGCGAGCGGCGAGGCCTGCGTGGTCTCGGGATGCGTGGCGAGCACGAGGTCGATGGCGTGAGCCTGCACGTCTTTGGCGAGCGGCACCTGCCGCACGACTTCGCGCAGCGCCACCACGTCGCTCGCGGCGTCGAGCACTTTGGAAAGCACGGGGGATTCGCGCTTGGTCGTGCGGTCCAGGATGACGTGGAGATCATCCGCGGTCGGGAAGGTCACTTTCAGCTTGAAGAAAAACCGGTCGAGCTGCGCCTCGGGCAGCGGGTAGGTGCCTTCCATCTCCAGCGGATTTTGCGTGGCGAGCACGAGGAAGGGCTCCTCCAGCGGATACTGTTTTCCGCCGACGGTGACGTGATGCTCTTGCATCGCCTCGAGCAGCGCGCTCTGCGTCTTCGGCGTGGCGCGATTGATTTCATCGGCGAGCACGATGTTCGCAAAGACGGCGCCGTGCTGAAACTCGAAGCCCTTCCGCCCACCGTCCTCGACGATGATCGTCGTGCCCACGATGTCCGCGGGCATGAGGTCGGGCGTGAACTGGATGCGGGAAAACTTGAGATTCACCGTCTCCGCGAGCGTGCGGACGAGCATCGTTTTCCCCAGCCCCGGCACGCCTTCGAGCAGTACGTGGCCGCCGGCAAAGAACGCCACGAGCACGCCTTCCACGATGTCCACCTGCCCCACCATCATCTTCCCGATTTCGTCGCGGATGCGGATGAAGGCGTCCTTGAACTGCTGCACTTGGGCTTCGAGAGGAGCGGGGTCGGTCATGGGCGGAGACAGTGAAGGGTGATCGGTGATTGGTGAATAGGGAAAAGCTGTCGAGGACGTGACCACCATTCACGGTTCACCGATCACCCTTCACGCTCATTCCTTTGGCCGGATGGACTCGAAGTAGCGCTTGATGAAAAAGCGCGAGCCGAGCGGGATGTTTTCCTGCACCACGGCGTCTTCGGCGGCGGGCGCCATCGCCTCGTAGAGTTCCTTGTAGCGGCGCTGCGACTTCGAGGCGTCGGCGACGCCGGGGAGAAATTGCTGGAGCGTCTCGCCCTGCCCGAGCTGGCCGGAGACCGACTGCTGCTGCCCGTCCTGGCCTGCGGGATTCTGCTCTTTGCCAAAGGGATTCTCCGTCGTGCCGAAATCCTTTTCGCCGCCGGGTTTGCCCGAAGGAATCTGCGGATCGCCGCTGCCCGGCTTCCCGTCTTTGCCGAAATCCTGCATCGCGATGCTGCCCTGCGGCGGGCCTTCGCCCGGCTTGCCCTGGTTCGGCTGGCCGCTGCCGAATTTCATATTCTGCAACGCCGCGAGCAGGTTCTTGAGCGACTGCGGGCTCGGCTGCCCTTTCTGCGGCTGGCCTTGCTGGCCGGCTTGTTGTTGCTGGAGCTTGCGCAGCATTTCGGCGAGTTCCTTGGAAAGTTGCTGACCCTGCCCGCTCTGCTGCTGGCCGCCATTTTGCTGCATCTGCTTCGCCAGTTTTTCCAACGCCTCCGACATTTGTTTCTGCTTGGCGAGCCGCTCCACCGCTTCCTTCAGCGCCTGTTCAATTTGCTCGCGCGTCGGTTCGTCGCCCGCCTCGGCGAGATCTTTCATCGCCTTCTCCAGCGATTCCGCGGCGCGCGCCATGTCGCCCTCGTTCATCGCGGCGGCGGCCTGTTTCGTCTGCTCCTGTTGTTCGAGCGCCTTGGCCAGTTCGCGCAGCTCCGCCGGCGTCGGCGCGCCCGCGGCCTTCTGCATTTCCTGCACGAGTTTCTCCAGCTCCGAGAGTTCGCGCAGCGACGCCTTTTCCGCGTCCTCGCTGGTCTTCGCTTCCGCGCGGAGTTGCTGCGCGCTGCGCTTCAGCTCCTCGGCGATGCGCCGCAAATCTTCCGCCTGCTTTGGGTCGTCCTGTTTCTCGATCTGCCGTGCGAGCTCCTCGAGCTGCTTCGCGGTGTCCTCCACCTCCGCCTGCGCCGCCGCCACTTCCGCATCACGCGCGCCGAGTGTGCCGCGCGCTTCCCAGTGGAGCAGCGCGAGCGCCACGACCGGCACGATGAGCCACGGCAATTCCCGCGGCAGCCGCACCCGCACAAGCCGGGCGAAGTCGCCGCCGCGGATGAACGCCGCGCATTCCCGCACCGCGAGATCGCGCAGCCCGGGCTCGGCGTTCGCGGAAAAATCGAGCGCCGTGAGGAAGCGGTCGCGCGTCTGCCCGAGGCGATCGATCGTCGCCGCGGCCTGCGTCATCGAGTGTCGCCGCGCCCAGCTCAGCGCCGCGCTCACCAGCACCGCTGCGGTCGCCGCGGCAAGCGCGAGCGGCGCATTCCAAGGTGGCCGGCCCAGGCCCCAGCGCAGCACCACCCCGGCGATCAGCAGCGCGCCCGCCGCGAGCAGCATCGCGCGTCCCCCCGTGGCGACGAACGACTGGAGTAGCAACCGCCACCGCGCGGCGCGCAGGCTATGCAAGACGTCTTCGACAGGCGCGGTTTTCAAGGCGCGCGCACACTAGCACCAGTCCCCGGCGAAAGCACCAGCGACAATGCGGGCGCGGTTACGCAATGACGTGATGCGCCTACGGTTGCGCCGCGCGGCCGCGGCACCTAAGAAAGCCCGCGAAACGTTCCTCTTTTCACCACCATGAAGTTCCTCCGCCTGTTCCCCCTGCTCCTCGGCCTGCTCGCCGCGGAATCGCAGGGCGCCGCGCCCTCGGCTGAAGGAACGAAGCTGGCCGCGCAGGTACGCGACATTTTCGAAGCGAAGTGCCTCGACTGCCACGGCTCCGAGTTGCCGCGGCCGAAAGGGAAGTTCGGCTACGTGCTCGATCTCAAACGCATCGCGGCGAATCCCGAATACGTAGTCGCCGGCGATCCCGAGCAATCGGAGATCTACAAGTTGGTCTTCAACGATGAAATGCCCGGCGAAGATGCCAATGTGCCGGGGTTGACCAAGGATGAGAAAGAGATCGTGCGCCGCTGGATCGAACTCGACGCGCCGCCCGCACCCGCGGTGGCTGCCGATCATGCGGCGCCCACACCCGTGGTGGTGGAGACCAAAGCCGAGCAGCCCTTCTGGAAACGCGCGCTCCGCTGGTTCGGACAGTTTCATCCGGTGATGACCCACTTTCCCGTGGCGCTGATGATGGTCGCCGTGCTCGCGGAGGCGCTGGCCTGGTGGACGCGCCGCGATTCGTGGCTCACCACCGTGCGCTTCCTCGTCATCATCGCCGCGCTGAGCGCCGTGCCCGCTGCGGTGCTCGGCTGGTTCAATGCCTACTTCAGCAGCTACAACAAAGCCGTGGGCGCGCTGCTCTGGTGGCATCGCTGGATCGGCACCGGCACCGCGGTGTGGGTGGTGATCTGCGCCAGCCTCCTCATCATCGACCAGTGCGCCGAAGGCTCGAAGGCGCGGCAGCGTTTCCGCGGCGCGCTCCTGCTCGGCGCGGCGCTGGTGAGCATCAGCGGCTTCCTCGGCAGCGCGCTGATCTACGGGCTGGATCACTACGCGTGGAAGTAACGCGCCGTAATCTTCCTCTTCCTCATCCTCTTAATCTTCCTCAATGGGAGCTGGAGGAAGATTAAGAGGATGAGGATGAATTTTTCCGCCCGCTACCCGCGGATGATCGGGAGCGCGGCTTCCAGCGAAGCAGCGTCGGAGATGGAAACGCACGGCGTGCCTTTGCGCGTGCGGTTCAGCAAGCCGGCGAGCACGCCGCCGGGGCCGAGTTCGATGAAAAGTTCGCAGCGTTCCTCATCGACGAGGTACTCGATCGTCTCCGTCCAGCAGACTGTGCCGGTGACCTGATCCTGAAGCGACTCGCGGATCTCCTCCGGCGCCCGCACCGGCCGCGCGTCGGTGTTGCAAATGACGGGAAAGCGCGGCTCGTGCAGCGCCGTTTTTTGCAGCTCGTCGCCGAGCTTTACGAACGCCGAATTCATCAGCCGCGAATGATACGCGCCAGCCACGTTCAGCGTCTTCGCCACGCGGATGCCGTGCTCCTTGGCCAGCGACACCGCGAGCGCGATCTTCGCCGACTCGCCCGAGAGCACGATCTGGCCGGGGCTGTTCAAGTTCGCGACGTCCACATCCGTCTCCGCGGCCAGCCCGCGTACCGCGCTTTCATCGCCACCGATCATCGCCGCCATGCCGCCCTGCGTCTGCTCGCAGGCTTCCTGCATGAAGAGTCCGCGCTGCGCGACGAGCCGCAGACCGGTCTCGAAATCGAACGTCCCCGCCGCCGCATGCGCCGTGAATTCGCCGAGCGAAAGCCCCGCCGCTGCCTGGACCGGAAACTCGCCGACCTCCGCCCGCAGCGCCGCGAGCGTCGCGAGGCCGTGGACGAAAAGCGCCGGCTGGCAATTGCGCGTCTGCGTGAGTTCCTCCGCCGGTCCATCGAAGGTCACGCCGCTGAGCGAGCGCCCGAGGATTTCATCCGCGCGGGAAAAGAGCGCGGCGGCGGCGGGATACCTGGCGACGAGGTCGCGGCCCATGCCCACGGTCTGGGCGCCCTGGCCGACGAAGAGGAGTGCGATGCGTTTTTCGGTCATAAAGCGGTGGAGGGAGCTGCGCTGACGTTCAGCGCGAGGGTAAAAGTGCGGGCCGCACGGCAGGCGGCGCGCTCGAGAAACTCCGCGCCGCGTCGCATCGCGGTCTCCAGGGAAACGGGTTCGTCGATGATTCCGAAGGTGGCATCGAAGATCGAATCGAGCGCGGCCTCGCGGGAGATGGAGCCGCCGAAAGCCAGCACCGGCCGGCCCTGCCGCCGCGCGAGCGCCGCGACTCCGGCGGGCCCCTTGCCGTCGAGGGTCTGATCGTCGAGCCGGCCCTCGCCGGTGATGACCAGAGCCGCGGCCGCGACGCGCGCCGGGAGATCGAGCACCTCCGCCACGACGTCGAAGCCAGAGCGCATCTTCGCCCCGCAAAAACTCAGCAAACCGTAGCCGAGGCCGCCCGCCGCGCCGGCGCCGGGCTCGTGGCGGAAATCGCAGCCGAGATCAGCCGCCACCACATCCGCAAAGTGCGCGAGCGCCTCCTCCAGCGTTGCGATCGCCGCGGCATCGGCTCCTTTTTGCGCCGCAAAGACGCGCGCCGTGCCGCGTGCGCCGAGCAGGGGATTTTGCACATCGGAAGACGCGATGATCGCCGGCAGCGTCAGCCCCTGGGGGGCGCGAATCCGGGCCAGCCGCGGAAAGTTCGCCGGTGCCGGCGCGAGTTCCGCACCCGCGGCATCGAGCAGCCGGTAGCCGAGCGCCACGGCCAGCCCAGCGCCGCCATCCGTGGTGGCGCTGCCGCCGAGCCCGAGGAGGATGGTCTCCGCGCCGCAGTCCGCTGCGGCGCGAATGAGCTGCCCGGTGCCCATCGTATTCGCGCTGAGCGGGGCCCTTTCCTCCGCGCTCAGCCGCCACAGCCCGGAGGCCTCGCTCATGTCGAGGACGGCGAGCCGACGCTCGGCGATCCAGGCGAAACGCGCGTTCACCTTTCGCCCGATAGGATCGAGCGCCTCGGCTCCGATCCACTCTCCGCCCAGCGCGCCGAGGAGCGTCGCCGCAAATCCCTCGCCGCCATCGGCGATCGGCGCGAGTTCCACGCTGTCCTCCGGGCGCGCCTGCTGCCAGCCACGCGCGATCGCCTCGGCCGCCGCAACCGCCGAGATCGACCCCTTGAATTTGTCCGGCGCAACCAGGATGTGCATGAGAAAATCGGGGCGGGAGTGTGGTGGCGCTGCGGACCGGTGGCAAGTGGCGATCCACCGGCGGCGCCGTCGCGGGTTTGGTCGAGAATTGCCAACGGGCGGCCGGTGACCGATAGCGGGGGGAAGGCAAGATCCCGCCTCTCCCCGAATATTATGAAAAGATCCGCTGCTCGCCGTCATCATCTCGTCGAACCGCTCGAAGCCCGCATCGCTCCCGCAGCGAATGCGTGGATCGGTGGGGCGAGTGGAAATTGGAACACGCCGGGGAACTGGTCGGACGGCGTGCCGACGGCGGACGATGTGGTGACGATCAATCCGGCGGGGACGCTGACGATCACGATCAACAGTGGCGCGCAGGTGGCGGCGTCGATTTCGATGCCGGGTGATGATGTGCTCGCGATCTCCGGCGGCTCGCTGACGCTGACGGCGGCGTCCACTTTGCACGATCTCAGCCTGGGCGGAAGCGGGTCGCTGATTGCCAATGCGGCGGTGTCGCTCACGGGGAGCGCGTCGTTCAGTGGGAGCGGCGTGCTGGGCGGGAATAGTGTGGTGACGAGCAACGGAACGCTCGCAATCTCCGGGGGCGAGCCCAACGTGGAAACGGAATTGCAGGTGGTCGGATCGGTCACGCACGGGAATGCGTTTCTGGATCTGAACGGGGCGGCGGCGGAACTGCGGGTCCTTTCGGGGGCGGTTTACGAGTCGGTCAATACGGCGAGCGGGTTTGGGTTGCGGGCACTCGGCGGGCCGATGGGATTTTTTGTGGAAACGGGCGGGGTGTTTCGGCATGCGTCGCCGAATGGGGCGACGTTCGAGGTGGCGGCGACGGTGCCTTTCAACGTGAACGGCGGAACGCTGCAAAATATCGGCGTGACGGGGACGGCCTTGAATCTCGGCGGCATCGGCACGTTCACGAATGCGATCCTTTCGCCCTCGGCGAATACGACGATCAATTTCGCCGGGAACAACAACACGATCGTCGGGACGATCACGGGATCGGGGGCGGGGGTGGTGAATCTGGCGGGCGGGCAACTGCACGCGACGGCGGCGGGGGCGACGCTGAATTTTCCGGCGGGATTGTTTAACTTTAGCGGGAGCGGGATTCTGAGCGGGCCGGGCGTTTTCACGAATACGGGGACGATCCAGATCTCGAGCGGGGAGCCGGATGTGGCAACGGAGCTGGTGAACGCGGGGACGATCAAGCATGGCAATGCGTTTCTCGATCTCGATGGCGCGGCGGGGAAGCTGCGCGTGGTTTCCGGCGGTTTGTATGAGTCGGTGAATACGGCGAGCGGGTTTGGGTTGCGGGCGCTCGGTGGGACGACGGGATTTTTTGTGGAGGCGGGCGGGGTGTTTCGTCACGCGTCGTCGAATGGGGCGTCGTTCGAGGTGGCGGCGACGGTGCCTTTCAACGTGAACGGCGGAACGCTGCAAAATATCGGCGTGACGGGGACGGCCTTGAATCTCGGCGGCATCGGCACGTTCACGAATGCGATCCTTTCGCCCTCGGCGAATACGACGATCAATTTCGCCGGGAACAACAACACGATCGTCGGGACGATCACGGGATCGGGGGCGGGGGTGGTGAATCTGGCGGGCGGGCAACTGCACGCGACGGCGGCGGGCGCGACGCTGAATTTTCCGGCAGGACTTTTCAATGTCAGTGGGACCGGGACCCTGAGTGGGCCGGGCGTTTTCACGAATACGGGGACGATCCAGATCACCAGCGGCGAGCCGAATCTCGCCACCGAACTGCGCAACTCGGGCACCATCACGCACGGCAACGCCCACCTGGATCTTGATGGCCCCGCGGCGAAGTTGCGGGTGCTGCCGGGCGGCGTTTACGCTTCAGTGAATACTGCGAGTGGCTTCGGCTTCCGCGCCCTCAACTCACCGGCTGGCGTGATCGTCGAGGCGGGTGGAACGCTGCGGCACAACTCGTCGAATAGCGCGCAGTTCATCGTCGCCGCCGACGTTCCTTTCAACGTGACCGGCGGGATGATCGACGCGGTGAGGGGCGACCTTTTGCTCAACGGCACGGGCGTGCTGACGGGGGCGACGCTGAATGCAACGGCGGGCGGGAGCATCAGCTTTGGCGGCTCGGGGATGAGCGTGAGCGGGCCGATTTCCGGTGCGGGTAGCGGCAGTGTTGTGCTTGGTTCCGGAACGCTGGGCGTCGCGGCGAGTGGCGCGTCATTTTCCTTCGCGACGGGGCTGTTCAAATGGGGCGGCAGCGGCACTCTCGCGGGGCCGGGCGTGTTGACGAATGTGGGCGCGATCCAGATCACCGGCGGCGAACCAAATCTTACCACCGAGCTACGCAACACGGGCACCATCACGCATGGCAATGCGTTTCTCGATCTCGATGGCGCGGCGGCGCGGCTGCGCATCGCGGAGGGCGGCGTTTATGAATCGGTGAATACTTCCACCGGCTTCGGGTTCCGCCCGATCAACAGCCCGGCGGGTGTGCTCATCGAGAGCGGCGGAACGCTGCGGCACAACTCCCCGAATGGCGCGCAATTCCCGCTCGGCGGCGTGGCGCTGGACAATCGGGGGACGGTCGAGGTGGCGCGCGGAACGCTGACGCTGGACGGGCCGCTGGCGCAAGTTTCGGGCGGGGTGCTGACGGCTTCGACGTGGAAGGCCGGGGTGTCGGGCACGCTGAGTTTCACCGGCGCCGGCATCACGCGGATTGGCGCGGGCACGACGGTGAGCGCGAGCGGCGGCGTGCTCACCGGCCTCGGCGCGCTGACGAACAACAGCGGCACGCTCAGCCTGCTCGGCGGCAGCGACCTCGCGGTCACGGGCAGTTTCACAAACAACGGCGCGCTCACGCTTTCCGCGGGCAGCGTGCTGACGATCCCGGGCACCTTCACGCAGACGAATCTGGGCAGCACGGAATTCCAAGTCGGCGGCACGACGGTGGCGACGATCGGGCGGCTCGCGGTGACGGGCGCGGCCTCGCTCGCGGGCACCGGGAAGGTGCAGGTCGTGAACAGCTTCGTGCCGCAAGCCGGGCAGACTTTCACGCTCGCAAGCTACGCGTCGAAGACGGGGGATTTCACGACGTTCAACGGGCTGAGCCTCGGCCGCGCGCCGCTTTTTGAGAAGACTGCTGGAGCGACTTCGCTGACGCTGAACTCGCTCGTCAACGCCGCAAACCTCACGACGCAAACCGTCGCGACGCCCGCGAACACCATTGCCGGGCAGGACATTGCGCTTTCCTACACGGTGAGAAATGTCAGCGCGAACGCGACGCTCGCCACGACCTGGACGGACACCGTTTATCTCTCTAGAGACGGCGTGCTCGACAGCGGTGACCTCGTGCTCACGCGCGTCACGCACATCGGCGCGCTCGCGGGCAATACGAGCTACACGGAAAATCTCACGGTGCCGCTGCCGGGCACGCTGCCCGACGATTACCGCATCCTCGTCCTCGCCGACAGCCAGGGCCGCGTGCCCGATCCCGACCGCGCGGGCAATCTCGCCGCGAGCGCGGGGACTTTTGCGCTCGATGTTCCGCTGCTCACCGCGGGCACGCCGTTCACCGGCACGATCCGAAGCGGACAGGATTTGTATTTCCGGGTGGTGCTGCCGG
>Ga0209181_10001623_pt1 | contig 38717 bp, 30 predicted proteins | sample MAT05_FD_187208 | JGI IMG/M metagenome (GOLD analysis project Ga0209181, IMG submission 187208) | Freshwater microbial communities from Lake Fryxell liftoff mats and glacier meltwater in Antarctica - MAT-05 (SPAdes) (version 2) | ecosystem: Environmental > Aquatic > Freshwater > Ice > Liftoff... | reverse complement strand
GTCAAACATTTCAACTCCGAATTTGGCGCACTTGAGCGCAACCGATACGCTATGATTCTCATAAGTAAGGAAGCCGCGGGCTTAGAATGCCAATCCCTAATCCAATCAGGCTGTTTCATATCACGGCAATCGAAAATTTGCCGGCGATCTTTCAATCGCGCGCATTGCTGTCGAAAAATCAAGGCGCGCAGGCTGGCCTCAATTATCAGAATATCGCACACCAAGGTGCGCAAGGAACAAGATCACAACGAGGCGTACCAAACCCGCCCGGTGGGAACATACATGATTTTGTGCCGTTCTATTTCGCTCCGCGTTCACCGATGTTGTCAGCAATTCACAACGGCAAAGTGTCAGGTTGCACATTAAAGCAGGAACATATTGCACACATTGAAACTAATGTTGATCAGCTTGTTGCATTGAGCCAGCCTTTCGTTCATTAAAGCAGGAAGATATTGCACACATTGAAACTAATGTTGATCAGCTTGTTGCATTGAGCCAGCCTTTCGTTTTTTACGATCGAAATGCCACCTTGGCCTTCAGCAAGCCTTATACGGATCTGAGCCAGCTGCCGCACGCCATTGCGTGGGACTTGCTAACTGAACAGCCACAGCTAGATGGCTACTGTAAATATTGGCAGAATAGCCAGAATAACGAACGCTACGCAGACCGTATGGAGCGGCGACAAGCCGAGTTTTTGCTGAAGCAAAGCCTGCCGGTAAATGCTATTCTTCGTATCGGCGTGATTGATGAAACTCGGGCACAAGTTGTACGTACTGCACTGGCATCTGTTGGCCTCACCATTCCGGTTGTAATTAAACGTGAATGGTATTTTCTTGGACAGTAATTTATGAGCCTTCAATTATTTAACGGTGACTTGCTTAAGCAAGAAGATGTTGACGCTATCGTCAACACGGTGAACTGTGAAGGCGTCATGGGCAAAGGCATTGCTTTGCAATTCAAGAATAAATGGCCTAAAAACTTCCAACTATACGCAGCTGCCTGTAAAGCTGGCACCGTCAGGCCCGGCACCATGTTTGTTTTTGATGCAGGTAGCTTGGTTAAACCTAACTACATCATCAATTTCCCAACAAAAGATCATTGGCGAGCTAAATCGAGGATTGAATTTATTCGCGATGGCTTAGTTGATCTTGTCGCACAAATAAAAAATCTGGGGATTCGCTCTATTGCTATACCACCACTAGGTTGTGGCAATGGTGGTCTGGATTGGAAGGTAGTTCGCCCAATGATTGAGGCTGCTTTTGAGTCGCTGAGAGATGTCGAGGTTCGATTGTTTGAGCCAACCGGTGCGCCTGCCGCGAAGACAATGGAAGTACGAACAGCAAAGCCAGCCATGACTCCTGGCCGTGCGGCCATTCTTAAGGTTTTAGAGACCTATGGCGAGCTTGGTTACGGTCTTACGCGAATTGAAGTACAAAAACTTGCCTACTTTTTACAGCGCGCAGGCGAGCCGCTTAAATTGACGTTTGAAAAAAATCAATTTGGGCCTTACTCCGAACAACTTCGACATGCGCTTAATAAAATGGAAGGCCATTTTATTCGTGGTTTGGGCGATGGTGTTGTAGATGCTGAGATTGAGCCAATCACTGAAGCGCTACATGAAGCAGATGAATACGTTCGCTTGCACGAGCGATCCGACTTAACTTCGTATGTAGATAAAGTGGGATGTTTAATCCAAGGTTTTCAATCTTCATACGGCATGGAATTACTTGCCTCGGTGCATTGGGTGGTTTCAGAAGAACCGCGTGCACAAAACCTCGAGCAAGCTGTTAAAGCAATTCATGAATGGAGCCCTAGAAAGAAAGCGCTAATGCAGCCCGAGCATATTGCCGTTGCATGGGAGCGACTAATGACTGAAGGTTGGCTACCTAGCAATCACACTGAGCAAAATAGGACGAAAGAGTTATTGGGTTCTCTGGTATAGAACATTAGACTGTCATGCCGCTATAAGCGTGTCAGATTCATTTATTTCTTATTGTTGAGTGACTCACCATGAAACTACGTATCAACAGCAAAAACGAACTTGAAGACGGCTAATGCCAGTTGGCAGTACTGATTGATGCTGACAATGCTCAAGCACGCTTTATTGAAGGTTTGCTGGCGGACATGACCCGCCAGTAAAAACCTGGCCAGCTTCATTTAATTCGCTAACATCAAGCCCTGCATCCCTATGAAGGCAAGCACAATGATCAACCCAGAGGTCAAGCACGACCCCAATATTGATTGGCAGGATTTGAGCTTTCGTCGGCGGTCACGTATTTCGGAAAGTGCCAGCGACCATCGATTTGCGATTGGGCTTGGTGTTTTCATTTTTGTAGCGCTTTTATTCCCTTGGTATGCCTACGAAGTGGTGTCGTATTCGCTGGAACGCGACGCAACGAAGGCTTTGAATCAATTAGGCATTGAAGCGCAGAAGCAAACCGACATCATGAATGAGCAAATTTATCAAATGGACAAGCAAGCTAAGGCGCAACGTGTGGCCAATGCAGAGCAATTAAAACGACAACGCATTGCCGACGTGCGCGTGGTGGGCGTTAGTACGGGCGGTAATTTACCGACAGTGCTGGTGTCATTGGGAACATCAAACACGTTCGAGGCCAATATTGCCATTTGCCAACAGGCGGCAGCCTGGTTGGGCAGGAATGTCGCCGGTTCTACGCTTCGCATTCAAAAACATCGCGGTAAGCAGCCTGCTCAAGATGCTGGCGAGATTACTTGTACGTAATTATTCTTAAGGCCGTAGGTCGTAATTTTTTTATTGTCGCAATCTTTATGTCGGGCCGAGGCGCCGACCTACGGAAGTGTTAACGTCAAATTTAAAAGAAAAAATGGCGTTACTTTCATTTAATTCGGAAAAAAAGGCGGCAGGTTCATTTAAAAAAAGGCGGCAGGTTCATTTACTCGCGATAAAACGCGGTAAGTCGTGCTCAATATTCTCTCGTAGGTTGGTGCCTTGGCCCAACGCTTTTAAACAGTTGTCGTAATTTTTATTTATTGTCGCAACCTTTATGTCGGGCCAAGGCGCCGACCTATGTAATCGATAACATAAAATTACGACCGTATTTGCACGACGGGTTAATTCCCGGCTTGATGCTGCGTAATCAGGATGCGAAGTTTGAAGTCGCTGGGTCCCCGATAAGTGCATTCGGGGGTGGCGGATTCAAGACTTTCCGTTTCTCGTTTACAACTCAATATCGCATACGTTCTATATTTTCTTTAATGTGCATGATTGATTTGTGTAGTTGTACTTCGTCGGCACCTTGAGTAATTAATGACTTGGCTACCCCTTCAATTTTTGCCATCAACTCATTCGCTAGTGTCTTGACTCGCATCAACACAAAGCTTGGTGCATAGCCGGTCTGGGCAGCAAAAATTTGCCAATCATCAGCGCTAATGCTATCGATTCTTTCTGCTCTGCCAATGCGTAATGCCGGGGCTCTATCCACCATGCTTTCCGGGATGCTAAGTATCGGAATCAGATCATAGAGGGGCGCCAGCTTTCGCCTGCCGTCCAAGCCACATAACAGCGACAAATTTTTGGCATGCGCATCAGCATTGCCGATGAGTGCGCTGAACACTACCCAGTCCAGAAACCCCTGCAGGGCAGCGGGGCCCAAACGCAGTTGGTCGCGAATGAGTACTGCACAATTAGCCAGACTTGGCCCGCCTTGGCTTTCGTATTTTAATTCTCCGGGATAGCCAAGCGCCTGACAAAAGTCTTCCTGATGCAATCGAATGCGCGAGCCATCTGGCAGCAGCTGTCTGTCGTAGCGTTCAATCAATAGAGCATTTCTGCCAGATACAACCGTTAATTCGGCCTTGGCAACACGAAGACTAACAGCCGCCGCCAACGCCAGACCCAGAGCTTCCAGATCGCGAATGCCACGGATATGGTTGCTATCGGGTTTTAAAATATAGGTGCTGGCTTCACCAATGGCAGGCAGCCGCAATCGGCCATCGCTTTTGCGGATGACTGCAATTTTATCCTGAGCGCCGGCAAGCGATAAACGCAGCGGTGTACCCAATGCTGCCCATGCACCATCACCTGCGTTGTTCCCTTGTAGATACAATAAAGTTTCGAGATCGGTTTCGTCTTGTGCCGATACTTTTATGGTGTTATCTCCAGAACCAACGCTGACGGCTCCTGCACACTCACCCCCAATCGCAGCCAGCAAAGCAAAATCATCACGTGATGAAAGTCGCAGGCGTTTTTCTATGGTTTCGCGTACCGCACCTTCAGGCAATAAATTGCTGAACCAATTTCTAACCACGGCGCCTTCAAATACCTCGTCGCGCAAAGGCAGCGCCACGGATATTGCGACTGGCGTTTTCTGGGCTAAGTAGTTTTTGTCATAGGTAAAACGCCAGTCTTCCGGACTCCGCAAATCGCCGGCGATTTGCAAAACGCCTACATGAAGATTGAATAAGTAAACGGGTAATTCGTCACTCATGGGGTATCCCCGATAATCTGAATTCGCAATCCCAGTGATGAAAGCACAGCAAGAACTTTGATAAGTTCAACGGTAGGCTTTCCCCGTTCCAATTCACTGATGAAGCGCAAGCCAGTACCGGAAAGCCCCGCTAATTCCGTCTGAGTAATTTTATGTGCGAGGCGCACTGTGCGAACCGATTTGGCGATCATAAGAAGATCGGATGAGCTTTCTTGATATTTGCCCGTTCGGGATAATTTCTGGTTCATTTTGCAAAATCCCTTGATAATTTCCCGTACGGGATAATTACCCTGATTTAGCCGGTAGTCAAGCATAAATTATCCCGTTCAGGATAATTTAGATCATTTGGGCAGCGGCGCATTGTTTCCTGACACTTCATCTTCAAACAAAGGAAAAAGGGGGCCAGTTTCATTTCCCCGCCACAGGATGCTTTATTGGTCTGATACCATTTTATTTAGATATAACCCTAGCCACATCACGATTACGAAGGTGCCGACACACCGGATGTGTAGTTTTGAAACCAATTTACGCACGGGTGTCACCTTGATTGCATAGTTAGTTTCATTTTGGCAGTACAGGCAATCTCTCGCTTCGCCATATCCTAATAACTTTTATTGAATTTGCATCTCGCTGATAAACCACGCGAAATGGTTTATGTATTATTTCCCTGCTATGTTCCAGTTCAAATTCTGGCACAACCCTTCCGATGTTTGGATGCTCGGATAATACAGCTATGTGTTCAATTATGGCTCTGGAAAATTTAATACCAATGTCTGGAACACCTTGGTTGTTGTAATAACTGATAATATTTTCAAGGTCATTAAAGGCGGATTTTGAAACACTGATTTTCATTTACTTCATGCCCAAAGCTTTTTTGACCTCAGATAGGCTCATATTATTACTTTGCTTAATGTCCATAAGACCTTGGGCAATAGCTTTCACAAACGCTAGTTCTTCGCCGTTGTTTTCATAAGCTTCCAGGTCTTGCACAACCGCTATCCCCCGGCCGCGACTGGTCAGCAAAATGGGTCTGTGAGTTTCTTTTGCCCGATTTACAACCTTGCCCGGATTGATTTTTAGGTCTGTGAGCGGAACTACGTCTTCGGAGAATTTAGTCTGCATAGCGGCCACCTCTATTCGCTAGTAGTCGTTATTTAGTACCTGTTAACAGTACCTGTCAATAATCCTAATGCCCGAAAAAAAGTGGTCAGGTTCATTAACTTTCTATAAGCTACCTTATTGGTCTGATACCATTTGATTCAGATAAAACAATAGCTACATCATGATTACATTACGGTGCACCGAAAAACTATTGAAGCGCTTGCAGCAGCCCAAACCGCTTGAGCCTGCTCCTTGTACAAACCCTTTGGGTGAATGGTACGGCGCTATTGACAGTTATGACCGCGAGCCATTTTTACTAATGTTGAATGCCCTGACTGGTATCACGTTGATATTGCCAGCGCGGGCTAATCAACTCAAGAAAATTAATTTCTACGCTGCAGTACAGTTGGCAACCTTGTTTGATCATTATGGAATTCAATCGCCACTGGCCGAGGCCGAGCTATTGGCTTGGCAGCAACCCATACAATTTGGCAAAACCCGAAGCCCCAGCTTACTGACATCCATGAACCGTTTGCGTGACGACACTTGGGATGACTTCGAACATCACGACTCAAGCTATAACGAAAGTGCAGCCAAACAATGGCTTGGCTTGTTCAAAAAACCTAGTGAGAAAAAAGCAACAGCCTGGACGCAACCGATTGAAAATCTATATGCGTGTTTGGGAATAAAAACCCCGCATAGGCCTGACCACCAAAGCGAGCGTCTATTTTCAACAACGGTGCATTAAGCAAAGTTGACCAGCCCCATAAATTTTTCATGGTGCGTTGAGCGGCTTTGAGCTTCGGATAAGCTCCGGCATTGACAAAGTGTTGAGATCTATCGCGGCTTAAGCCGCTCCCACAAGTTGGTGTTAGGTGGTCGCATCAAATGTTTTTGCTTTGTTCTTCTTTCGCTTGAGCACAGCAGCTCCTGAGCGGAAATTGAGCGAAATCAAATCCATGGCCTTGGCATAATGCTATTGAGTGAATGCCGCTGATGCTTTTCGGGCGGCAGAACACAACCGGGATAATCATGACGCCAGACCCTAACGAGCTGCCCTTCGTTGCTGACTGCAACACGCTGCCTTGGAATGCCGCCTTTGCGTGGCTGCGTGCGGGTTGGGCGGATCTGCGGCGCGCGCCGCGTTTGGCGGTGGTGTATGGGCTGATTATTTTTGTGGTGAGTTGGTTGGTGTCACTCATGGCTTGGTGGTTGGGCAAGTTCGCTTTGTTGGCGACCTTGTTGTCGGGCTTTATTTTTATTGCGCCGATGTTGGCGGTGGGTTTGCATTCGGTAAGCAAAGATTTGGAAGCGGGTATGAAGACCAGTTTTCGGCGTTCGTTTCGGCATATGTTGAAAGTGTTTGGCGAAGGCAGCGTGTATGCGCTGATCTTGCTGGTGATTTTATTTGTCTGGTCGCGCTCGGGCATGATGCTGTATGCGTTTTTTCCGGTGGAAGAAGGCAAGCTCGATGTGCTGCTGCAATTTCTGGCGGTGGGTAGTGTAATCGGTACTTTTTTTGCAGCACTGGTATTTGCCAGCGCGGCGTTTTCATTACCGATGATCATCGATAAAAATGCCGATATGGTCACGGCCACGGTGACCAGCATCAACGCAACACTTCGCAATAAACCGGCGATGTTGGTTTGGGCGCTTTGCATTGTGTTATTAACAGCGCTGGGTTTTGCTACCGGCTATTTGGGCTTTATTGTGATCATGCCCTGGCTGGCGTTTTCGTCATGGCATGGCTATCGTGCAACGATTAGCAGTGCGGCTTGGGGCGAGCGGGCTGATCCTGGAAAATAGGCAAGTTGCTACGTGACATATTAAAACTGTGGAGATTGAATGAACGACTTAACTACCAACAATGCAGCATTATTACAGGCACAGTTTAATCCACTGGTGAAGCCCTACATGGTGCTGCAAGTGGCCTTCATCCTGTGCATGACGATATTCGGTATTCCGCTTGCGATTATCTGGGTGTTGGGTGTCGGCCAGTGGTGGTCGCAGCATTATTACGACAAATTACGATGCGAGATTTCTGATATTGAGTTGAAGTTTCGCAAGGGCATTTTATTTCAGGTCGAGAAAACCATTCCGCTGGAAAATATTCAGGATGTAACTTTTATCGAAGGCCCAATCTTGAAGCGTTTCAATTTGAGCATTCTGAAATTCGAAACTTCCGGACAAAGTGCCGGCCAGGCGCATGACATGCAGTTGGTCGGCATTATTGATGCGCATCATTTTCGGCAGCAAATTCTTGATCGGCGTCGCGCCTTGCTTGCGCGCGCCAGTGATCACCAAGCCAGCGCCGTCACCACGGGTGATTCACAATTGGAAGTGTTGCGTGGCATTCAAACGCGATTGGATGAGATTGCACAATTGTTGCGAGATCGTCAGTCTTGATGCAATAACCTCGATAACCAATAACGGGGTTTAAGCAACAATGGGATCGGGTTCATTTGTTATTTCGAATGATGAATAATTCTGGACGCTTGCGTAAAATTGAAAAACTTTTCCGAATGGAATGATCTCCCGCAGCGTCGTAGCCCGGTTTATAGCTCTACCTGACGCGGGGTTCACAATCAACCGACATAAAACCAACAATTTCGATTTGTTTTTGACATTCAGGACGCCTGTTTGGGTGTCGGGCAATCCCGGGTCAGATAGAGCTATGACCCAGGCTACGGATTGAGTTCTTATATTTTGCAGGGCGAGTGCTTCCAGGATTATAAATAGTGATGACGTGTTATTGCGGCAATGAAAAAACTTACGGAGCTTGCTGTGGCCGTTTTCATTCGGGCGTTGAAAATGCGAGCACTGCCCAATTGCTGATGCGCTCGCGCTACAGTGCTTATGTATTGATGCTGGAAAGTTATTTACTAACAACTTGGCACTCAACGACAAGACCGGCCGCTTTGGGTTTTTCCGATGAGGAAAAAACCCAATGGCTGGGTCTGGAAATAAAACAGCATCGCATTATCGATGCTAACAATGCACAGGTGGAATTTGTTGCACGTTACAAAATTGGCGGGCTGCCCGCCGTGCGTTTGCATGAGATTAGCGATTTTATTTTTGAGGATGGGCGCTGGTTTTATGTGATGGGAATCTTTCCGTAGCAGAGCCCTTGGGCCCGACCAAATTTGTCGCAGTCTTTCGGGCCCAAGGGCCCTCCTACGGGGATTTCAATGCGGTATCAAAAAGGCGATGATACATATTCAAATTGTAGGCAATTTTTTGGGCATCGAGTGCGGCACGAAATTCATTTATGCCGATATTGATGCGTTCATCGGTAACGGCGTAGTGCATCATTAGCAGCGCTTTTACTTTGGCAATTTGTTCGGCATTTAATGCACTGCCGTAAAAACATACGGCAGCATTCTCTCCGGCGCGTTCGGCAGCACATCAGAAGACGTAAGGTGAAATTTTTATTGCATATAAGCGAGCATCCGTTACAGTTCCGCAACGCTGCATGCCACCAATACCGCTTGGCTAAGGCCATGAACGGCATCATCTTGAGGTCCTAAACGGAGAAACCTTATGTCACACGATAATCTGCTGTTTTCACCCACAACTATCGGCCAGCTCGTTCTGCAAAACCGTATTGCGATGGCGCCGATGACACGCTCACGCGCTATCAATAATATTCCCAACGACACCATGCGCGAGTATTACCAGCAGCGTAATGGCGCTGGCTTGATTATTACCGAAGGCACTTCGCCTTCGGCCGATGGTTTAGGTTATGCCCGCATTCCCGGTTTTTTTACGCAGGAACAAGCCGATGCTTGGGCCAAGATTGCCACTGCGGTACATGCCGGTGGTTCAAAACTGGTCGTGCAGTTGATGCACACCGGCCGCATTGGCCATGAATTGAATTTGCCCGCCGGTCAGCATTTGATTGCACCCTCGGCAGTGAAAGCAGCCGGACAAATGTGGACTGACCAACAAGGCATGCAAGATCATCCGATTCCGAAAGCGATGGACAATGGTGATTTGAATCGCGTGAAAGGCGACTACGCGCATGCCTCGAAATTGGCGATTGCCGCCGGACTTGATGGTGTTGAATTGCATGCGGCCAATGGCTATCTGCTGGGACAATTTTTGAATCCACGCAGTAATATTCGCGATGATGAATACGGCGGCTCGCCGGAAAACCGTCGTCGCTTCGTGCTGGAAGTGCTCGATGCCGTTATTGCGGAAATCGGTGCCGGTCAGGTTGGTATTCGTATTTCGCCGTTCAATCCGTTCAATGATCTGGCGGCCAATTACGAAGGCGAAGAAGCCGAGTATCTGGCTCTGGTACACGAGCTTGCGAAACGCAATCTGGCCTATCTGCATCTGATAGCAACGCCGGGTGCCGTACCAGACAGCACCGTGAAAGCCATTCGTGGCGCGTATCCGAGTAATTTAATGTTGGCCGGCGAGTTCAATCGCGAACGCGCCGAAGCGGCATTGCAATCGGGTATTGCCGATGTATTGGCATTCGGAAAACCGTTTATCGGCAACCCGGATTTACCTGCGCGCTTATTGCAGAACGCGGCATTGAATAGCTTTGATGCCAACACGCTTTATACGCCAGGGCCGCAGGGTTATTCGGATTATCCGACGAGTGCTGAAACAGCTGCCGCGTAAACAATCAGTGGTGCAAAAAAACGCCGCAGCAATGCGGCGTTTTTTCGTAGGAGCGCCCTTAGGCCCGACCGAATGTTGTCGCGAACTACGGTCGGGCCCAAGGGCCCTCCTACGATAGCTTTACGCAACGGCACGATCTGGTTCGGGGTTACGCCATTGCAGCAGCAAATCCTCTTTGCGAGCTTTGGCTTTGGCGAAGTGTTCTTCTTTTACATGACCGTAGCCGCGAATATGTTCGGGCACTTTGGCGATCTCGATGGCTAAATCATAATTCGCGTTATTCAAGCCATTGATCAATTCTTCCAACGTCTTGCGATAATCAAGGATCAGTTGACGTTCCATTTTACGCTCTTCGGTTTTGCCGAAAATATCAAACGCGCCACCGCGTAGGCCTTTCAGTTTAGTCATTATTTTGAAGGCGGTGAAAATCCAGCTGCCGTATTCCTGTTTGATCAGATGACCATTGCTGTCTTTTTTGCTGAACATTGGCGGTGCAAGATTGAATTTTATTTTGAAGTCACCGTCGAAGGTTTCCTTGATGCGTTTTTCAAAATCGCCAGTAGTGTAAAGGCGGGCAACTTCGTATTCGTCTTTGTAGGCCATCAGTTTGAACAAGTATTTGGCGGTCGCTTCGCTCAAGCCGGTTTTGCCGGACATGTGGCGACTTTCAGCGCTGCGGATTTTTTCAACGAAAGTTTTATATTGCTCCGCGTAAGCACTATCTTGATATTCGGTCAGGAATTTCACACGCAAGGCGATCGTTTCATCGAGCGATTTTGCAATAGCGCCTTCGCCGATGAAGGCAGCGGCGGTCGCACTCGTGAGTGCTCCTAATGGTGCGGCTGCAATTCCTGCCGCAGTTTTCACCAGGTCAATATCGTGCACGGCCATGCGGCCCCAGTTGAAGGCTTTACGATTCATTTCAACAGCAGCGCCATTGAGTTCGATCGCGCGCATCAGGGCTTCGTGCGAAATGGGTATCAGGCCTTTTTGCCAGGCAAAGCCGAGCATGAATAAATTGGTCGCAATGGCATCGCCAATTAGAGCCATGGCTAATTCGTTGGCATCGACCAACATGGGTTCGCGGTCGCCCAGTGCGGTTTTGATCGCAGCAATAATGTCGTTGGCCGGGAATTGCATATCGGTGTTGCGGGTGAAAGAACCGGGCATCGCCTGATAGGTATTCAAGACCACTTCGGAGCGATCGGCACGAATTTTTGACAGCGCCCAATAATCGTTTACGACTACCATGTCGCAACCGAGCACCAAATCCGCTTCACCGGCAGCAATGCGCACGGCATTAATATCGGCCGGTGTTTTAGCAATACGAATATGCGTAGTGACCGCGCCGCCTTTTTGCGCCAGACCCGTTTGATCGAGCACGCTGCCACCCTTGTTTTCCAGATGTGCCGCCATACCGAGCAGGGCACCAATCGTCACCACGCCGGTACCGCCTACGCCGGTAATCAGAATATTCCAAGGCTCGCTTAAATCCGATTTGAAAACCGGCATTGGCAAGGCATCGAAATTCACATCAGCGCCGCTGGCTTTTTTCTTTTTCAAGCCGCCGCCATGAATGGTGACAAAACTTGGGCAGAAGCCTTTGACACAGGAAAAATCTTTATTGCAATTGCTTTGATCGATTTCACGCTTGCGGCCGAATTCGGTTTCCAGTGGCAGCACGGCAACGCAATTGGATTTTACGCCGCAATCACCACAGCCTTCGCAGACTGCCGGATTGATAAAGGTGCGTTTTGCCGGATCGACCATTTTGCCGCGTTTGCGACGGCGACGTTTTTCGGCGGCACAGGTTTGATCAAAAATAATAATCGTGGTGCCGGGAACCTCGCGCAGACGTTTTTGTACATTGTCGAGCTCGTCGCGATTTAGAAATTCAACGCCGCTCGGGAAAATTTCCGGCTTGTTCCATTTTTCGATGTCATCGCTCAGCACGACAATGGTTTGTACGCCTTCGCTGCGAACCTGATGGGCAATATCGGGCACCGTCAAAGTTCCATCAACCGGCTGGCCGCCAGTCATCGCAACGGCATCGTTGTACAAAATTTTGTAGGTGATATTGACCTTAGCGGCAATCGCTTGGCGAATTGCCAGCGAACCGGAATGGAAATAAGTGCCGTCACCAAGATTTTGGAATACGTGTTTTTCATTGGTGAATGGCGCTTGGCCACACCAGGTCGTGCCTTCGCCACCCATTTGGGTGAAGGTATCGGTTTTGCGATCCATCCAAGTCACCATGTAATGGCAACCGATACCGCCGAGTGCGCGTGAACCTTCTGGCACCACAGTGGATGAATTATGCGGGCAACCGGCGCAGTAATGCGCCGGGCGCGGGAACACCGGACGTGGCATCGCCAATTCTTTTTCTTTCGCCGCAAGAAAATTCAAACGATCAGTAATGTGTTCACTCGTAAAGAAACGCGCGAGCCGTTTTGCAATCACGCGGGCAATGCGTGCCGGTGTTAATTCGTTGGTACTTGGCAGAATCCATTCGCCGCTTTCATCGTATTTACCGACGATGCTGGGGCGGGCCGAATGCTCCCAGTTGTACATATATTCTTTCATCTGCGATTCGATGAAAGAACGCTTTTCTTCAACCACGATAATGTCTTCAAGACCGCGGGCGAATTCGCGAATACCAACCGGTTCCAGTGGCCAGGTCATGCCGACTTTATAAACACGAATGCCGATGTCTTCGGCTTCTTGATGACCAATGCCGAGATATTCGAGCGCTTGCAGCACATCCAGATAACTCTTGCCAGTGGTCACGATTCCCAGACGCGCTTTGGGTGAATCGAAAATCGTTTTGTCGATTTTGTTGGCGCGTGCAAAGGCAATGGCCGCTTTGACCGCGTATTGATGCAAACGCATTTCCTGATCCAACGGTGGATCGGGCCAGCGAATATTCAAACCACCAAAGGGTAATTCAAAGTCACCGGGCAATACGATATCGAGTTGATGCGGATTCACGTTCACCGAAGCGGAAGATTCAACCGTTTCGGCAATGGTTTTAAAGCCGACCCAACGACCGGTGAAGCGACTCATCGCCCAACCGAGCAGACCCATATCGAGAATATCTTGCACGCCGGCAGGATTGAGCACCGGCATCATCGCCGATACAAATTCCAATTCAGAACCATGCGGCAAAGTCGAAGAACGGCAAGCGTGATCATCGGCTGCTAATGCGAGTACGCCACCAAATTTCGAAGTGCCGGCCGCATTGCCGTGTTTGAACACGTCGCCACAACGATCAACACCCGGGCCCTTGCCGTACCACATTGAAAACACGCCGTCGTATTTAGCGCCATCGAATAAATTAGTTTGTTGCGAACCCCACACCATGGTCGCGCCGAGGTCTTCATTTAAGCCGGGAGTGAATTCAATACTGGAAGCGGCGAGATGTTTTTTCGCTTTCCACAATTCCAGATCGAAACCACCGAGCGGGCTGCCGCGATAACCGGAAATAAAACCAGCGGTATTGATGCCAGCCGCGCGGTCGCGCATTTGCTGCATCAGCGGCAACCGAACCAAGGCTTGCACGCCCGATAAATAAATACGCCCCTCGCTACGGGTGTATTTGTGTTCGAGGGAATATTCTTTATCAATCATTGGGGCAGACATGTCGGAACCTGTGGTGGCCTAGAGCAAAGACTCTCAATTATAACCTGCCCCGGCCTTTGACGCCCGCAAACGTGACTGGGACAAGCGTTTAGGCCTGTGAAGGCCCGCTAAAACGTAGCTTTGCTGACGCCGTTTATGAAAATGATTCATCTTTCACAAAAGCCGCGTTACAGTGGCGTTAGGGGTCAGGGAGTAGGCAAATGAGCATGCGTGAATTACACGTAATGTTGGTGGAAGATCACGCATTTCAGCGCCGCTTGGGCCTGCGATTGCTCAGTGATCTAGGAATAACGCGACTCGAAGAAGCCGCCGATGGCTTTCAGGCGCTGGAAATTCTGCGCGCCGCTCCGGAAAAGCCCGACGTGATTCTGGTCGATCTGGATCTGCCCGGTATGGACGGCATCGAATTTATGGGCTTCGTGGCCCAGGAGCATTTAGCTAAGTCGATTGCCGTTGTTAGCGCCATGGACCCGGCCCTACTGCATACCGTGCAAGTGATGGCGAAGGCCTCCGGCTTACGGGTATTAGGAGCGGTCGAAAAACCCTTAACACCAGGCAAGCTAACCCATGTCCTGTCGTTGTTTGAAGGCGGCCCGACACCGGCCAGCGCCGCGCCGGTCATTTTGGTTACGCTTGAGCAATTGCGCCAAGCGCTCCGCAATGGCGAAATTTTCCCGATGTTTCAGCCGCAAGTTGAATTTGGTAATGGCAAAGTGGTAGGTGTTGAAGCACTCGCCCGTTGGCGTACCAGCAGTGGCCAAATGGTGCCCGCGGCTCAGTTTATCCCAATGCTTGAAAACAATGGTTTGATAGAAGAACTCACGCATCTGATGTTGGTGCAAAGTTGTGAATGGCATCAACGCTGGAAAAAAGAAGGTTTGAATTTACGGGTATCGGTCAATGTTTCGGCGCATAACTTGACCGGACCGGAAGTGGCGGATCGCTACGAAAGAGTTTTGCGCGACCATGGCGTGATGCCTGAAGATATTATTTTGGAAATTACCGAGAGCTCGGTCATGGGCGACACGGCTCGCGGTCTGGGCATGCTCGCGCGTTTGCGTTTGAAAGGTTTTGGACTGAGCGTTGATGATTTTGGTACCGGCTATTCTTCGCTGGCACAGCTTTCACAGATTCCGTTTACCGAATTGAAAATCGATCATGGTTTCGTGAACGATTCACCAAATCAACCCCGTAAACGCGCCGTCATTGAAGCGAGTCTGGACCTTGCCCGAAAACTTGATTTGCATGTAGTCGCCGAAGGCGTCGAGACCATGGAAGAATGGCAATTGCTGGCGCAGCTGGGCTGCCATTTTGCCCAAGGCTTTTTGATTTCACCTGCCGTGGAAGGCGAAAAGCTCAATGACGCGATTCAAAACTGGCGCAAGGCGCACCATTAAATCGATTCCACATTTATGCTGAAACTGGAAAAAACCTTCAGCATTCGCAAGCAACTGCTGGGCTTGTTCAGCCTGATGGTGTTTGCCTTCGCCGGCTTACTGTTGCTCGACGAGTGGGAACGGCAAAAAAACACGGCCGCACTGGAGCAACTCAAAAATGATTCGCTCAGTTCCTTGCGCCGCATCAAATCGGTTTCTGATTCCTACGGCCTTGATGTCGTCGATACCACTTTTCGCGTTCGCAATTATTTAATTAGCTGGGAAGAAGGCTTACAGGTTCTGGACTCGGCAACATTGCGAATTGATGAACACTGGAAAGCGCTTTTGCAATCACAGCAAAATGACGAGCAAGCCGTCCTGGTCGAGCAAATTGCCCAAGCCAAAGTACGCGCCGACAAGGCCTCTGCACGCGTAAAAATACTTTTGCTTAAAAAAGATATTACTGCTCTGGGTCAATTTGCCGATACCGAGTTGTATCCGGCGATTGATCCGGTCACAACACGACTGAAATTGCTGAGTGATCTGGAATTAATCCAGGCCGATCGACGTGTCCGTGCCGAGGCCGAACGTTCGCAACGGGCTGCGTGGATTCGTATTGTCATTGTTGCCGCATTTTTAATGCTTATTGTTTTGATTGCACAGGCCATTGTTCGCAATATCTACAAAGGTGTTGAAAGCCTGCGCGACCTCGCCGCACAAATGCGACGGCATGATTACAAAGCCTTGCCGCGCTTCCGCTCTGAAGGCGAGCTTGGCGAAGTGCTCGATACTTTTTTATTGATGCGCGACGATGTGCAGCGTTTTGAAAACGAATTAAATGAGCAGCTACTCAGTACTGAAAAAGTACGCGCCAGCCTGCAACAAAGCGAAGTCTTTCAGCGCTCCCTGTTTGCCGCCGCGCGCGTTGCCGTGATGTCGCTGGATTTACAGGGTCGCTTTACCAGTTTTAATCCGTTTGCCGAAAAACTGACCGGCTTCCGTTCCGAAGAAATGATCGGAAAACGCAGCCTCGACAAAATCATGCTGCAGGAAGAAATACAGAAAGCTGCCGACCAATTGACCGCAGCACTGGATAAAAAAATAAGTGCCGATAACAGCCTGTTGCCGCTGTTGATCGAGAGTGGCACCGAGCCGATGGAATGGACACTGGTCAAGAAAGACGGCAGTTTTGTCACAGTCTTGCTGGCAACTTCGGCCATGCGCGACGGCACTGGAAAAACCACCGGTTATTTGGGCGTGGCAACCGATTTAAGCCAAATCAAACAGCTCGAGAAAAAACTGCGCGCCAGCGAAATTACTGCGCGTGAAGCTAATATTGCCAAGAGTAGTTTTCTTGCAGCCATGAGCCACGAAATTCGTACACCGATGATTGGCGTTACCGGCATGCTGGAGGTGTTAACACATTCCAATCTGGATACCGAACAGCGGCGTACGGTGCATGTGATTCAGCAATCGGCGGCCTCGCTATTGCAGATTATTGGCGACATTCTGGATTTCTCGAAAGTCGAAGCCGGCAGAATGGAGTTATCGCCGACGGTGATTAGCCTACCGAAACTTTTGCAATCTACCGCTGCCAATTTTACCGGCTCGGCATCGAGCAAGGGTCTGGTGTTGACAGTAACCATTGATCCAAAAATTCATTCGGCGCATTTAGCCGATGGTTTGCGGCTACGGCAAATTCTTTCCAATTTTTTATCGAACGCCATTAAATTTACCGACAATGGCTTTGTCGAAGTCGCGCTTGAATTGCTTGAAAAAAGTAATAACCAGCAAAAAATGGTTTTTCGTATTACCGACACCGGCATCGGTGTAACACAGGACCAACAGGCAAAATTATTTCAGGCCTTTCAGCAAGCCGAGGGCAGCACCACGCGTAAGTTTGGTGGAACAGGTCTGGGTTTGGTGATTAGCCGGCGCTTGGCTGAGATGATGAACGGCCAGGTGTCGATGGAAAGTACCCCCGGTGCAGGCACCACGATGAGCCTGACCGTGTGCCTACCCATGGCCGTTGAGGCCGATATTGAAGACGACATCAGCATTGGCGCACCGCAAAGTTTTACTGCACGTGCATTGCCTAACGTTGAACAAGCCATCGCCGAACGCAGCTTGATTTTGCTGGTCGATGACCACCCGACCAATCGCCTGGTGGTATCAAGGCAATTGGCGCTGGCAGGTTATTTATGTGAAACCGCAGAAGACGGTGTACAAGGTCTGGAACGCTGGCAAACCGGTCGCTATGCTCTGATCTTGTCCGATATCCATATGCCGGTGATGGACGGCTATCAAATGTCGCGCGAGTTGCGGCTTCAGGAACAAAAACACAATAAGCAACGCATACCCGTTGTTGCCTTGACGGCGGCGGCACTGAAAGGTGAATCCGAACGCTGCCTAGCAGCGGGCATGGACGATTACCTGATGAAACCGGTCAGCATTTCGCAACTGGTTGCCTGCCTGCAAAAATGGTTGCCACACACCAAGAGCATGCAATCCATTATTTCGCCAGCTCTAGCCGCACCCATGGCCGCTTTGCCACAGGTGCATTTGCCACCAACGCCTTTAGACAAAAATGTTCTAGATGAAATAACCGGTGGTAATCAAAAAGAAAATCGCTCCTTGCTGGATGATTTTATGCAGGCAACCGATCAAGATAGCGCCGCCATGCAACGCGCCCGCGAGCAAGGCGATTTAGTACAACTGGGCCGCGAAGCCCACAAGATCAAAGGTGCTTCAAGATTAGTCGGCGCTGTTGAATTGGCCCATGCCGCTACCGAACTCGAGCTGGCAAGCAGATCCGAAGATTGGTCGCAATTACTACCGCTATGCGCCGATGTACATACCTGTGCCGAACGCCTGCGACAATTTATTGATGCCAATTATCCAAAATCGTAGGAAGCCGCTTGCGGGCGACATTTTTTGACGTTTTAATGCCGCCGCCCGCAAGCGGACTCCCGAACATAAAAAAATCAACGCACTTGAAACGCGCAATTAAATGCGACCGTAATGCGTTCGCCTTCGCCATAAAAAGGCATTACATAATGCTGAACCCAGGACGGAAATAAAACCAGTTGCCCTGGCGCAAGTGAATAACCCATATTGCCCATATTGAAAGGGGTTTGCAGGCTTGCCGAACCGGCATCCACATACATATTTCCGATCATATTCGGGTTCACAAAACTTAATTTCCCACTATCGGCTTGGTCGGCATCGTGTTCGCCCGATGCAACACAATACACTCCGGACCAGCTTGCCATCGGATGATTATGGATGCCAAAAAAACCGTTACGGCGAGTGATATGAAACCAAGCGTCGGTAGCAATATTGATCCGCTTCATAAATGCTATATCGTAATTATTAAGTTGCGCCACGGTGCGCATCAAATTCGATAAACAAAATTCCCGCAACTGGACAACAACAGGCTCAGGCCAATCGAATAAATCGAAATGGCTTTCAAATAAATCTTTGTTACGAACGGTATAAGGATTAGGATTGGCGTACTTGGTGCCTTCGTCCTCACGCTTCAAGAATAATTCACGCAATGCCTCATTCAATGCGGCGGGGTTGGGATGTTGCTCGAAAGCGAATGGCACTGCGAAGTGCGGAACAATCTGGTACATAAAGTTGGCATCACGGAGAAAAGTATGAAGTGTCAAGATTACCTCAAGACGGGCCGCCAGCCGAGCCTGACTATCCTCGTATTTACACTGCTGAGCTTTGTATCGGGTAGCAGCGTCGCCGGTGACCGCATTGCCAGCCGTGACTTTGCCACGCGCTCGGAAGTGATTGCGCCGCAGGCCATGGCCGCCACTTCGCATCCACTCGCAACACAAATTGCGCTCGATGTGATGCAAAAAGGCGGAACCGCAATGGACGCAGCCATTGCCGCCAATGCCGCGCTTGGCTTGATGGAACCAACTGGAAACGGTGTCGGCGGCGATTTGTTCGCCATTGTTTGGGATCCAAAAACAAAAAAATTGCACGGCTACAACGGCTCCGGACGTTCGCCGAAAAATTTGAGCCTGCAATGGTTTATTGACAAGGGCTATAAAGATATTCCTTCCTACGGCCCTTTGCCGGTGACGGTTCCCGGTACTGTCGATGCTTGGTTTGCCATGCATCAGAAATTCGGCAAGCTGCCGATGCAACAGAATCTGGCACCGGCGATCCGTTATGCCAGAGCAGGCCATCCGGTCACTGAGACCATTGCCTATTACTGGAATTTATCAGTGCCGAGACTTTCACAATTCCCGGGCTTCACCGAGCAAATGACGATTAACGGCAAGGCCCCGAAAAAGGGCCAGTTGTGGCGTAATCCGAATCTTGCCAACACGCTTGAAAAAATTTCACGCGAAGGCCGAAACGGTTTTTACAAAGGCACAACGGCAAAGACTATCGCTGACTATATTCAAGCCCAGGGCGGTTTTTTAAGTGTCGAAGATTTAGCGAGCCACCGCGGCGAATGGGTACAACCGATATCCACCAATTATCGCGGTGTCGATGTCTGGGAATTACCGCCGAACGGACAGGGTTTGGCCGCTTTGCAAATACTTAATATTCTTGAAGCTTATAATTTTTCAAAAATTGCATTCGGCAGTCCTGAGCATGTACATTTATTTACCGAAGCAAAAAAAATCGCTTTCGCGGATCGGGCCGCATTATATGCCGATCCCGATTTCGCGAAAACACCAGTCGAAAAATTATTGTCGAAAGAATATGCAAGTGAACGTCGAAAATTAATCAATCCAGATCGCGCAATGCAAAGTGTCGATGCCGGTGCTGCGCTCAATCAGGGCGATACTATCTACATGACCGTCGCCGACAAAGACGGCATGATGGTGTCGCTGATTCAATCCAATTACCGCGGCATGGGCAGCGGCATGACACCACCAGGACTGGGATTTATTCTGCAAGATCGGGGCGAACAATTTGTTCTGAAAGCCGGACATGCCAATAGTTTTGCACCCGGTAAACGACCTTTCCACACCATTATTCCTGCTTTCATAACCAAAAACGGCAAGCCCTGGATCAGCTTCGGCCTGATGGGCGGCGCGATGCAACCGCAAGGTCACGCACAAATCGTGATGAACCTGATCGACTTCGGCATGAACCTGCAGGAAGCCGGCGATGCGCCACGTATTCAACACGACGGCTCCACAGAACCGGCAGGACAAAACACCGCCATGAGCGATGGCGGCGTATTAAATCTTGAATCCGGTTTTTCTTACCCGACCATTCAGGCCCTGATGCGAAAAGGTCATAAGATCGAATTTGCCGACGGCCCTTATGGCGGTTATCAGGCGATCATGCGTGATGCGGAAACCGGCGTTTATACTGGCGCGAGTGAAAGCCGAAAAGATGGACAGGCGGCCGGATATTGAGTTTAAATTTTCTGCTTGAATTAATACTAGTCAACTTGTTAGATTCTTAAACCCGTAGATTCTGGAAAAAGAAACACAATGAAAGTTCGCGCGCAAAATGTATTGGCTTATGGCGCTTTTTTCGCAGGCGCTGTGCTTGTGGGCGGCTGTATTTTGGCGGGCGATTTTTCGCGCTATCAAAAAGCCCAGCTAACATCTATCGATCCGGCTGATGAGAAAAAACTTCGCGCAAGCTTTTACGAGTATGCCAAGCAGCTGGAAACTTCCGGCAATCCTCGTGATCTCGCAGTATCGGCTTTTCTGCAAGTGTCCAATCATCCTGATCGTGAATTGGGTACAGCGTTTGCTCCATCGGCCGGGAATATAGCTTTGTTGAAAAAAGCTCTGACGCATGGGCAAGACGATGCCACTTTGGCTTGGCTGGAAGCACTCGATTGTGGCTGGATGACTGACGCCTGTGATAAAGATGCCGGACTAGCACGTCTGCTCAAATTGCAACCAGAAAATGCCGCTGTCGATTTCTTTCAATTCAATGAGGCTCATTGGGCAGGAAATACCGAGGCTGCATGGAAGGCTTTGGCTAATGGCGGCAATAAAAAATACTTTTCTCTGCCTATTGATGCCATCGGGACCATGTATTTCGAGTCACTGCAAAACTGGCGCTCACCGATAACAATGAATCCAGGTTTTGTATTCGGGGAGAATGCAAAAAACATTGATCCCCTGACTCAGGATGAGTATCGAAAAATAGAAGCTTTTGGATACAGCATAGCGCTGGCAATTCCGGCATTGCAGCACTACTCCGAATATTGTAAGCCCGCTCCAGCAGACCCGGGGAAACTGCTGGCCTGTCAAAAATTTACCACACTATTCGCAACTGGTAACACTCGCTTGTCTCGTGGGCTTGATACGAACATTGCTCTTTCTGTATTCACGCAGTCACCTGAAAAAGAGAAGTGGCAGGCTTTGCGTACTCAGTATCAGTGGCAATTTCAGCAATACTCCAAATTACTCGCACTCGATTACAGTATCGAGAGAAAGTATTTACAGCAGTGGCCCGGCATGACTGAGCAAGCACGACTTGAATTGCTGCTGCGCGATAACGGCATTGCATTAATACCGCCAGCGGACTGGTCTTTGCCTGAACAGAAATAGTACCAAATGATCAACAAAGACCTCAACTTTGAAGGCTGCCGCATTGATCTCGCAAAACATACGCGAGTGCAAATCCCAGATTTTCTACAAGTGGATGCAGCAGAGCGTTTACGTTCCTGCCTACAAAACCGAGTGCCGTGGTCTCTGTCCGAATGCTGTGACGGCGGTTCGAAAACCATCGCTGCCCATGACTATGCCGCAACGAATGCAACGACGCGTGCCGAGCATTTACTGAAGGCCTATGAACTTGCCAAGACACAATTCCAGTTTGTTTTCGAAAGTTACATGATGCTGAAGACGGTCAAGGAAGGCCATGATCCGACTTTAATCCTACATGCCATTCTGGAGTTTATAAATTCAGAAGAATTTATTTCCTTTGCTCGCTGGTTGATAGGTGACCAAAAAATTACTCATGCCAATGCACTGGCAACCGTTACCGAGCCGGCGATTTTTTGACGCGACACCAGGACAACGACCAGCATGAAGGCCGGGCCTATGTCTATGCTATTAATCTCACGAAAAACTGGTCAGCCGATTGGTGTGGTTTGTTACAATTTGAAAATGATAAAGGCGATGTTATACAAACCTTCGCACCACAGTGGAATTCTTTGTCGCTGTTCAAGGTTCCGCAATCACACATCGTCAGCCTAGTGTCACCCTTCGTCAATGAAGATCGGCTGGCAATTACCGGCTGGCTGCTGCGACCAAAGCTGTAGGAGCGCCCACGAGCGCGAATGCCTGGTAACAAAAGGCAATCGCGCACGTGGGCGCTCCTACACAATTCAATCAGCGGGTACGGTTCGCTCTTTCGCCCACTCACGCAATGCTTCGACTTTTTCCGCCATCAAAACCGACAAGGGGCGGGTATTTTTTATTTCTTGAGTAAGCACACTTTCAGACAATATAATTTTTTCGGCGTGGGCAGCGTATAAAGCACTCACAATGGCCTGTTCGATTTCGGCACCAGAAAATCCGTTGCTGTTTTCTGCAAGACGCGTAAGTGAAAAACTGCTCCAATCGATACGACGTTTATCAAGATGCAAACGAAAAATTTCACCGCGTGCCGCATGATCGGGTAGATCGACAAAAAAGATTTCATCAAACCGGCCTTTACGCAAAAGCTCGGGCGGCAGATCGTTCACTGCATTGGCAGTGGCCACCAAAAATACCTTGCTCTTGCGTTCCGCCATCCAGGTCAGAAAATAACCAAGCACGCGACGCGAGACACCGCCGTCTTCGCTGGAGCCGGAACTGGCCAGGCCTTTTTCCAGTTCGTCAATCCAGATCACGCAAGGCTGCAATTGTTCGGCTGACGATAAAGCGTCACGCAGATTTTTTTCGGTTTCGCCGTGAAATTTATTGTAAAGCGCTCCGAAGTCCAGTCGCACCAACGGCACGCCAAAACTACCGGCAACCGCTTTTGCCGCCAAACTTTTTCCGCAACCCTGCACACCCAATAACAAAATACCTTTTGGTGGATCAAGCCCAACTGGCAGGTTTTCATTGATGAAGGCTTCGGTGCGGTGGCTTAACCATTTTTTCAAATTAGCCAAACCGGCGACGTCGGCAAATTGGGTGGTGTCGTATTCGTAGTGTAGATGTCCACTTTGATTGAGCAGCTCGAATTTCAGCTTGGATAACTCCGGCAAATCCCCAGTTCCAATCGCACCATCGCGAAAAATCAAATGGCGTGCGATACGGCGAGCTTCATTCATTGCCAGTCCGCGCAAGTTCTTGACGATGGCTTTCAAGGCTTCCTGATCAACTTCGACACGACGGCCCTCGTTTTCACGTTTATACAAATCGGCTTCGTCGTTGACCATTTTCAACAAGGTGATTTCATCGGGCAGTCTTAGTTTGAAACGCACAGCCAAGGACTCCAACTCGGCCGGTATTTCGATTTTCTGCCCCACCAAAACGACGGTGTGTTCCAAACAATGACGGCGCTGGATAATGTCGCGCAAGGCACGTTGCGTGCTGGCATAACCGAGGTAGGGATGGAAATCGAGCAGCAAATAAATACCGCGCTGGGTTTCACGATGGATGGCACTCAAGGTCGCACTGGCATCAGGCGCGACATCTGCGTCATCTTCACGATCCAGATCAAAACGTCGCAGGCCTTCGGTTATCGACCAGCGATAGAGGGCTCGCCAAACATTTTTCAAGGCATGCCGAAACAGGTCAATGACCCGTGCTTCGTCTTCGGTTTCAATCAGGATAAAGGGTGTGTTCGAGCGCAGCAGCGCGGTTAAATCTTGGAGTTCGTTCATGCCTAATTATATTGGATATTGACCAGGCAAGGGATATCACGTCGCCCGCAAGCGGCCTGCTACGATTGCGTAGGAGGGCCCTTGGGCCCGACTGGGGTCTTCAACCACTTGGCAATCGCAATACCCGCATCACGGCCATCATGCACGGCGGTCACCACTAAATCGGCACCACGGACATTATCACCACCGGCAAATATTTTCGGTTGGCTGGTTTGATACGGCAAACCGCCGGAGACTTGAATGCGTCCGCTCTCTTGCAAATTTACGCCATGTTGTTCCAGCCAAGATGCCGGGCTGGGACGAAAACCAAAAGCGGTAATCACAATATCGGCGGCCACTATTTTTTCATTCGCCGATGTTGTGGAAAATTCTGCACGCGATTTTCCATTAGCGCTTACTTCGGTTTCCAACAGACGCACACCGGTTACCTGATCACTGCCTTCGATCCCGATGGGCGCGTGATTGAATAGAAATTGCACGCCTTCATCGCGGGCATTGCCGACTTCTCGACGCGACCCAGGCATGCTGGCTTCATCTCGTCTATAGACGCAGGTCACACTGGCAGCATTCAGACGAATCGATGTGCGCACGCAATCCATCGCAGTATCGCCGCCGCCCAGTACCACTACATTTTTATCCTTGAAATCCAGCGAGATATCACTTGCGACATCGCTGGCGAGGATTTGCCTGGCATTGGCAATCAAAAAAGGCAGCGCTTCCAAACGTCCCGCTAAATGCTGGCCAGGTAGTTTTGCATCGACAGCGGTATAGCAGCCAGTGCCTAAAAAGACCGCATCGTAATCGGACAGTAATTTTTCAAATGTAATGTCTTTGCCAATGTCGGTACGTAAATGAAAACGCACGCCCATCGCCTCGAGTACTAGGCGGCGCGTCAGCATGACGTGTTTTTCAAGCTTGAAGGGCGGAATGCCGAAGGTCAGTAAGCCGCCAATTTCTTCGTAGCGATCAAACACGTGGGCTTGAATACCGGCGCGTGCCAATCGGTCCGCACAGGATAATCCTGCTGGTCCGGCACCAATTACCGCAACGCGTTTCCCGGTCGCAACGACTTTCGATAAATCAGGACGCCAGCCTTGTTTGAAAGCTTCATCGACAATGTATTTTTCAATCGAGCCAATGGTCACCGATTCAAAGCCGGTGTTAAGTGTGCAGGCACCTTCGCACAAGCGATCTTGCGGACAGACGCGACCACACACTTCAGGAAGTGGATTGGTTTCGTGCGCCAGCGTGGCCGCTTCAAACAAACGATTTTCCTGCACCAACTTCAACCAGTTCGGAATGTAATTGTGTACCGGGCATTTCCATTCGCAATACGGGTTACCGCAATCGAGACAGCGTCCGGCTTGTGCGCCAGCATTGGTGCTATCGAAGCTGCCGTAAATTTCATCCCAACCATGAATACGCAATTGCGATGGAATTTCCTTCGGCATTTTTCGCGGCAATTCGAGAAACTGAAAATCTTTCTGGCTCATGCGGCTTGCCTCAAGGAATCGATCAGGGATTCGAGGCTGGCGGCTTTGGGTTTTACCAACCAGAATTTACCAATCACATCGCGGAATTCTTCCAGTAATTGTGCGGCCCAAACACTGCCAGTTTCCTGTTGCTGGGTTTGCAATAGAAAACGTAAATGCTGCAGATGGCTTTCCATGCCTTCGGGCGACATTCGCAATAGATCAATCAATTCAAGATTGCAGCGATCGACAAAATCACGCTCAATATCAAGCACGTAAGCAAAACCGCCAGTCATGCCGGCACCAAAGTTTTGCCCGGTGCGGCCAAGCACCGCCAACATGCCGCCGGTCATGTATTCAGCGCAGTGATCGCCTGCGCCTTCAATGACAGCCGTTGCACCGGAATTACGCACAGCAAAGCGCTCGCCAGCGCGGCCAGCAGCAAAGAGTTTTCCGCCGGTAGCGCCATACAAACAGGTGTTGCCAAGAATGCTGGCATCGCGCGCGATAAAGCCGGCATTTTTCCCTGGCGCGATGACAATCTTGCCGCCGCACATACCTTTCCCGACGTAATCATTGGCATCGCCCTGCAAATATAGATGCAGGCCGCCGGCATTCCAAGCACCCAAACTTTGACCGGCAACACCGGTCAGTTTCAAGGTAATCGGCGCTTCGCTCATGCCCAGATTGCCGTGATGCTTGGCAATTTCGCCGGATAAACGCGCACCAATGGCGCGGTCGCGATTGCAGACATCGTAATGAAAAATGCCACCGGTTCTATTGGTGATGGCATGCTGCAAATCTGACAACATGCGTTTGGATAACTCGGCGGTATCACGTGGCGGATTTTGTGCGTCGGTGCAGTAGTGACTTTCGTCGGAAACAAAACCGCTAGCGGCAAGAATCGGAGTTAAATCCAGTTGTCGCTGTTTATCGGTTTGACCTTCGATGATTTGCAATAAGTCCACCCGGCCAATCAAGTCCTGCAAACTTGCCACACCTAAGCTGGCGAGATGCTCACGAACGTCTTGGGCAACGAATTTAAAGAAATTCATCGCCATGTCTGGCAAGCCGGTGAAATGCATTTCACGTAAACGCTGGTCTTGTGTGGCCACACCGGTCGCGCAATTATTTAAATGACAGATGCGCAAATATTTGCAACCCAGCGCGACCATCGGAGCGGTACCGAAACCAAAACTTTCCGCACCCAAAATCGCTGCCTTGATCACGTCCAATCCGGTTTTCAAACCGCCATCAACTTGTACCCGAACCTTGTGGCGAAGCTTGTTCATACGCAGGGTTTGCTGCACTTCCGACAAGCCCAACTCCCAGGGCGTACCGGCATACTTGATCGATGAAATCGGCGATGCCCCGGTGCCACCGTCATAACCGGACACCGTAATTAAATCGGCATAGGCTTTCACCACGCCAGCCGCGACGGTGCCGATACCGGCATGCGAAACCAATTTTACCGACACCAAGGCGTCGGGATTGATCTGCTTCAAATCGAAAATTAATTCGGCCAGATCTTCAATCGAGTAAATATCGTGATGCGGTGGTGGCGAAATCAGACCGATGCCAGGCTTTGCATAACGCAATCGGGCAATCAGTTCGTTGACTTTATGGCCAGGCAATTGCCCGCCTTCGCCCGGTTTTGCACCTTGCGAAATTTTTATCTGCAGCACTTCGGCATTGATTAAATATTCCGGCGTGACACCAAAGCGCCCCGAGGCGATTTGTTTAATCTTGGAAGATTTCTCGGTGTGATTGCGCGCCGGGTCTTCACCGCCTTCACCGGAATTGGAGCGTGCGCCCAGACGATTCATGGCGATGGCCAATGCTTCGTGCGCTTCAGGCGATAGCGCACCGAGCGACATACCGGCTGAATCGAAGCGTTTCAAAATCGCTTCGGAAGATTCGACTTCGGTGATGTCGATGGGCTTGCTTTCACGCAGTTTCAGTAAATCGCGTAGTGTTGATGCAGGGCGTCCATTCACATGCTGCGCATAGAACTGATAATCAGCGTATTCACCGGTACGCACCGACAACTGCAGACTGGCGATCACGTCCGGGTTATACATATGGTATTCGCCATCATGCACATAACGCAGCAAGCCACCGTTGGATAATCCGATACTGTCGTCCCAAGCGCGCTCGTTTAACAATGCGGCATCTGCTTGCAGCTCGGCAAAACCGGCACCTTGAATGCGCGACGGTGTGCCTTCAAAACAGGTTTCTACGACGGCATCAGCCAAGCCAACAATTTCAAATAATTGCGCGCCGCGATAACTGCCAATCGTACTAATACCCATTTTGGAAATAATTTTCAGCAAGCCTTTTTTGATGCCGCGCCGATAATTTCTGCCGAGCTCGGCATTTTCTTTTCCACGTGGCAATTTTATAACGCCACTTTCGCCCAGCGCATGAATGGTTTGATAAGCCAGATACGGATACACCGCAGTAGCGCCATAACCAATCAAGCAGGCGAAATGGTGAGCATCGCGCGCGGTGCCGGTTTCAATAATCAAATTGCAATCACAACGCAGGCCAACACTAATTAAATGTTTGTGTACTGCGCCAGTGACCAATAAAGCATGTATCGGTAATTTGCCGGCCTCGGGATAACGGTCCGACAAAATTAAAATAATCGCACCATTACTCACCGCTTGTTCGGCTTCCAAACAAAGCCGTTGAATCGCTTGCTGCAAGCCTTCTTCCGGCCTGAAATACAGATGCAATAAATGCCTGGCGTTGGCAAATTCCGGCAGCTTTAAAATTTGATTGAGTTTACGTTGCGATAATACTGGCGAATTCAAGGACAAATATTTTGCCTGCTCGGCACTTGATTCAAAGACATTGCCCTCGCGACCAATTTGAGTGCTCAGCGACATCACCACGCGCTCGCGTAGCGGGTCAATCGGTGGGTTGGTGACTTGGGCAAAGGCTTGCCGAAAATAATCGTAGAGCGAGCGTTGCTGATGTGACAACACGGCAAACGGCGTGTCATCGCCCATCGAGCCGGTGGTTTCCTGTTCGGTTTCCGCCAACACACGCAACACGTTTTCGATTTCTTCGCGACTGAGATGAAATAGTTTTTGAAATTGCAGCAAGGTGTCGGCATCGAACGGCTTTGCTGCCAGCGATGGATCAAACAATGCGGCATCAAGATATTGCACACCGCCTTTCAACCATTGTTTATAAGGCGCGCGGGCGGCATTAATGCGATCGATGGTCGCACTGTCGAGTAACACGCCGGTTTTCAGATTGACCGCCATCATTTCGCCGGGGCCGAGCTTGCCTTTCGCAACAATGTTTTCATCCGGACAATCCCAAACACCGGTTTCCGACGCAATAGTGAGATGCCGGTCCTGGGTTAAAAACCAGCGCGCGGGCCGCAGGCCATTTCTATCCAGCGTGCAGGCAGCGTAATCGCTATCGCATAAAACAATACCGGCCGGACCGTCCCAGGGATCAATCGATAAATTGTGGTATTCGTAAAACGCCGACAAATCCGGATCGCGATGTTCCAAAGACGAAGTTGCCGGTGGCACCAGAATGCGCATCGCGTGCAATAAATCCATGCCGCCGGCCAATAATGCTTCGAGCATATTGTCGAGACTTTGCGAATCCGAACCGTGCAGGCTTACCAGTGGTTTTAATTCTGAAAAATCCACCAGCGGCGATTGCCATTTTGCGCCGCGTGCCACTGACCAAAGCCGGTTGCCTTCTATGGTATTGATCTCGCCATTGTGGGCAAGAAAACGAAACGGCTGTGCGCGTTCCCAGGCCGGTGCGGTATTGGTCGAAAACCGCTGATGAAACAGTACGACTCGCGATGCCAAATCTTCGCGTGCCAGATCCGGATAAAACGCCGGCATGTTTTCCGGGAGCACCATCGCTTTATAACCGAGCGTGTGATTGGAAAGACTGACCACATAGGCTGAATCGGGAAAATCTTTTTCAGCGCGCCGCCGCGCCAGAAATAATGCGCGTTCAAAATCGCTTTCCGGCAATGGCGTATTGGCCGCTACAAAGATTTGCTCAATCTGCGGCATCGCGACAATAGCCAGTTCACCGCAGACCTCGGTATTCACCGGTACTACGCGCCAACCTAAAGTTTCAACACCGCATAGTTTTAGTTCACGCTGAAGGCATTCCCGGGTCAGTGCTGCAGCGTTTTTATCCGGTACTACGCGCCAACCTAAAGTTTCAACACCGCATAGTTTTAGTTCACGCTGAAGGCATTCCCGGGTCAGTGCTGCAGCGTTTTTATCCCGTGGCAAAAAAATCATGCCGACGGCAAATTGATGGTGCGGCAACACAATATTGCTTTCGGCAGCGACCGCGCGCAAGAAATTACCCGGTCGATGAATCAACACACCACAACCATCGCCGGTTTTACCATCGGCACCAACGGCGCCGCGATGACTCAAACGAGCGAGCGCACTCAAGGCCGTTTGTACTAACCAGTTACTCGGGCGCGCGTCGAGGCAGGCGATTAAACCAAAGCCACAGCTGTCGTGTTCGAAGCCCGGCGCATACAGGCCCGGGCCGGTAGCGCTCGTCGCCATAGTCCTGACCCTTCGTTGGTGATTTAAGACCGGCCGACAAAGGCCCGGAAGACAAAACTCACATAGACCAATAGAGCAGTTGCTCCACAATTGCGCCGAGGCGCTTCCTTACCTACCCTTGCCCGTTGTACAGTGAGGCTCTTGTTCTTAGCACTGGGGTTCGGGTATGCGGACGATTTTGGTAGCAAGTTCAAAGGGCGGGGCCGGAAAATCAACACTTTCCACTAATTTGGCCGCCCATTTCGCCGTTGATGGCAAACGTACCGTGCTGGTCGATGCCGACAAGCAACATTCCGCTATGCGTTGGTGCGAAAAGCGGGCACATCTTGAAACCGCCGTTTTGCCAATTGATGGCACCCTCAAAAACTGGCAGAAACAGGTGCCCGAAAATGCCCAAATTGTCATTATTGATGCGCCTGCCGGCGCTATGGGCGACGATTTAGACGCTTATATCGAAATGGCCGATGCCGTTTTGGTGCCGGTATTGCCTTCGATGATTGATATTGAAGCCACCGTACCGTTCCTGAATTCGATGGCAAAAAATGCCCGGGTTAAAAAGAAAAAATTACCGGTTGGCCTGGTCGGCAATCGCCTGAAACCCTGGACCAATGCCTCGCAACAGGCGGTCGAACAATTGAAAAGCTGGCCCTATACGGTGGTCGGCGAACTACGTGATACACAGGCTTATGTATTAATGGTGGCATTGGGTAAGAGTGTGTTTGATTACAACTCCGAACAATTGCGCAGCCACCAAGAAGACTGGGCACCGGTACTCAAATGGCTCAAGAAAGTAATTTAAGGGAATTTAATGCGCGAATTAATTCTGCTCCGCCACGCCCATGCTGAAGCCGCTGCTGCCGGTCAGGATGATATTGACCGTCCACTATCACGCCAGGGACAGGCCGAAGCCGAAGCTGCAGGTCAATGGCTAAAAGCCAACGGCTATTTACCTGATCGCGTTGTCTGTTCGAGCGCCCGCCGCACCCGCGAAACACTCGAACAAGTGCTGTCAGTCATTGGCTATATCGAACAAAGGCAGGAACCACGGGTTTATGAGGCAACGCCGGGCGATTTAATGACGGTTGCCGACGAACATAAGGACTTATCGCGGGTTTTATTGGTTGGCCACAATCCCGGCCTAGAACAACTGGCTGCGTTATTGAGCTCAGGCCAATCAGGTGATTTTCGCGGTATGCCCGCCGGCGGCATTGCCGTATTGAAACTCCCGGCCAACGCCGACTTGGAGCCCGGCATTGCCGAGCTAGCTGCCTTTTGGTGGCCATAAGAAAGTTCCTGGCGCTTTTGCTGCTCGTGGCAAACGCGCAGATTCATGCCGCCGTGATTGACAGCTCACGCTCCGGCGCCAGCTTCAGTATTCACCCGCGTTTGCCCATCCCTTCCGAAGGCCGTTTTGAATCGGTGAATGGCGCTTTTATTTCGATGTCCGCTCAAAAATTAAAAGTCGAAGTTCAGGTCGATGCCCGCAAGCTGGGTTTCAAAGGTCCGCAATGGTTGGCACGGATGGCGCGCTCGGAAGCTTTTTTGGATGCAGAAAATCACCCTAATATTCAGTTTGTATCGGTGCCTTTCCATAAAAGCTTGCTCGAGAAAGGCGGCGAACTACAAGGTCAATTATTTTTGCGTGGCCTGCAACAAAACGTGCATTTTCATATTGAAAAATCAGCTTGTGCAAAACCGGGCTACGACTGTGAGCTTGTGGTGAACGGTAGCGTCAGGCGTCGTGATTTCGGAATGCAAGCGTATCGTTTCAGTATCAAGGATAATGTGGACTTCGAATTCCGTATTCGTTTACTGGCTGATCCCATACCATGAAATGGCTTAAACCGCTTGCAGCCTTTTGTTTATTGCTATCACTCAGTGCCTGCTCGCACCTGTCGAAAGAAAAACGGATTAAGGCCGACACTTTCGTGCAGCAACATCGCGGCAGCAGCATAAACTGCCAACAGGCCGATGCCTGCGCAATCAAATCACCCCTATACGATTTGGCCGACCAAGCAAACCAGGAATCCACCGACAGCAGCCCGAGACATGCCCTTGTGCTGCTTGATCGCGGTCAGGACTCGCTGACTGCACGCCTGCATCTGATTCACAGTGCAAAGAAATCAATTGAACTGCAAACCTTTATTTTTGAACAGGATGACTCCGGCCAATTAACACTGCAAGCCTTGCTCGACGCCGCCAAACGCGGCGTCAAAGTCCGTGTTCTGCTTGATCAGCAATTTGGCCTAGCCGACCCGAACCTGCAGGCCTATCTTGCGAGTTATCACGACAATTTCGAACTGCGTTTATACAACCCCTTGTTCGACGAGGCCCGCACCCAGAAACTGGAATTTGTTGCCGGTATTTTTTTCACCTTCAAGAAACTCAACCAGCGCATGCACAGCAAACTGCTGCTGGTGGATGACAAGATCGGGATTATTGGCGGTCGCAATATTGAGGACCGTTATTTCGACTGGAGCGACGTTTACAACTACCGGGATCGCGATTTGCTTATCGCCGGACCGGTCACGAAGGAGATGGAAAGCAATTTTGAAGCGTTTTGGACTTATAAAAAAAGCATTCCTGCACAACATCTGAAAGACGTGGCGCAGAGGTTGATAGGCAATGCCGGCCCGCCCGATATTAAAAACCTGTTTCTGTCCAAACCATTTTCCGAACGCGCCATGAAAATGGATAGCGCAGTACGTGACAGTGTCTTCGTAAAAGCGCAGCTGGAAAAATATCTGATGTGGGTCAACGAAGTCGATTTTCTGGGAGATCTGCCCAGCAAACACAATGACGACAATCCCGGCCGCGCCGAAGCCTCGGTGGCTTTATATGATCTTGTCAGCAACAGCCAGAATGAAATCATCCTGCAAACCCCTTATCTGGTGATGTCGCGCCCGGCCCGAAAGGTTTTCCGAACCCTGCACCGGAAAGAAAATTCACCGAAAGTTATCGTTTCCACCAATTCACTCGCCGCCACCGACGCATTTCCGGTTTACGCCATGTCACACAAATACAAGCGCATGTATTTGCGTGAATTGGGTTTCCAAATTCATGAATACAAGCCGTTTCCGCTCAATGGACCGTTCGACATGAAGGCCATGATGAGCGGTTCGCCCAGCAAGGAAGGAATACCGATATTTGGCTCCGGTTCCGCAGGTTCCGCCAGTGGTCCACCTCCGCTGAAGCGTGCAGGCGTGCGTGTCGGCCTGCATTCGAAATCGATGGTCGTCGATGGCCATATTGCGGTGGTCGGCAGTCACAATTTCGACCCGCGTTCGGATGATTTCAATACCGAAAGCCTAGTTATTATTCCCGATAAAAATTTCGCCCAAGCACTTGCTGCAAGTATTCACCGTGACATGTTGCCGGAAAACGCATGGACGATTGCGCCGCGGCCTAAGCTTCCTATACTTTCCGGTTTGAATTACAACCTTGGAAAACTCTCGGAAAAATTGCCAATCTTCGATATCTGGCCATTTCCCTACGCCACCAGTTACGAATTAAAAGAAGGCTGCCAGCCAGTACCGTTTACCGATAAAAAATTCAAAGACTGCTATGAACAAGTGGGTGACTTTCCCGAAGTGGATTTAACACTCAAAGCCATTTACACGCGCATGGTCACCGCGTTTGGTGCGGGGTTGGTTCCGATTCTTTAAACAGATACTGTCGGCGCTCTCTTGGGACACGATTGATCCACCATTTAATTGCAGCGCAGATTTGTTCGCGCCTGTCGGGCACTTGGTAGATAGCGATATTTTGTGAGCGTACTTCAGGCTTGACCCAAGGTCTGGCTCTTGAAAACTGCCGTTCCAGTCATCCGGGATGGTCGTGAACCATATCCCTCAATTGGCGGCAATGGTTCTTTGCAAGTTTAGGTACCCGGTTAAAAAAATCCCGACAAATGCCGGGATTTTTTCAGCCGGTGTTTTCGTTGAATAATCCTACAACGCATCACCATCCAACTCGCCGGTACGGATTCGCATCACGCGCTCCAAATCGTAAACGAAGATTTTTCCATCGCCGATTTTCCCGGTATTGGCCGCATTTTGAATCGCTTCGACCACGCGTTCAAGTTGATCGCCATTGACTGCCACTTCAAGTTTGATCTTCGGTAGAAAATCCACCACGTATTCGGCGCCGCGATAAAGTTCGGTATGGCCTTTCTGGCGACCAAAGCCTTTCACTTCGGTTACCGTTACACCGGTCACACCAACTTCGGAAAGGGCTTCGCGGACATCATCTAATTTAAATGGCTTGATAATTGCCATCACCATTTTCATTGGGTTTGCTCCTCGCAAAAATTATATTGAATGGGACAATTACAAGTTATAGCCGCGCTCATCGTGCAAGACTAAGTCCAAGCCTTCGGTTTCGCCATCACTATCAATGCGCATTGGCGAGATTTTATTCACCAAGCCCCAGGCGATGAAGGTTACTGCACCGGTCCATGCGCAAGTGACAACAACGGCCAAGGCTTGTTTACCGACTTGAGCGCCCATGGTAACGCCTTCGGCCAAACCAATACCGCCCAGGGCACTATGCGCGAATACGCCGGTGAGCAAGGCGCCGACAATACCGCCAATGCCATGTACGCCGAATACATCCAGACTATCGTCATAACCGAGTTTACGTTTCAAACGCGATGATGCCAGGAAGCATAAAACGCCTGCGCTTAAACCAATGATCAACGCGCCGGTGGGGCCGCAACTCCCCGATGCCGGAGTGACAGCAACCAAACCTGCCACTGCGCCGGAAACCACGCCCAGCAATGAGGGCTTGCCGTGCGAAACCCATTCGGCAAACATCCAAGCCAAGGCTGCTGCTGCCGCCGCAATTTGGGTGACCAACATCGCCATACCGGCGTTGCCGTTCGCTGCTACTGCACTACCGGCATTGAATCCAAACCAGCCTATCCACAATAAGCTTGCACCGACCAAAGTTGAAGTGAGGTTATGCGGCATCATTGCCGTGGTTGGGTAACCTTTGCGCTTACCGACCATAATACAAGCCACTAAACCGGCGATACCTGCATTGATATGCACGACCGTACCGCCGGCAAAATCGAGCACGCCCCAATCCCAGAACAAACCACCAGGTCCGGCCCAAGTCATATGGGCGATGGGCAAATACGAAAAGGTAAACCAGAGCGCGGTGAAGGCTAGCAAAGGCCCGAAGCGAACGCGTTCGGCAAAAGCGCCGACAATCAAGGCCGGTGTAATGGCAGCGAAGGTCAGCTGGAACATGATGAATACCGTTTCTGGCACCGTCATCGTCAAACTGTCTCGGCCCACACCCAGCAACATGGCTTTTTCAAAGCCGCCGATAAAACTATTGAGATTGATTTCGCCGGCCACCATGCCGGTGGTACTGAACGCTAGGCTGTAGCCATAAATCAGCCAAAGCACCGTAATCAAACTCACAATAGCGAAACATTGCATGAGTACACTAAGGACATTCTTGGAACGGACTAGGCCACCGTAAAAAAGTGCCAGCCCGGGAATGCTCATCATCAGCACTAACAGGCTGGCTGTGAGCATCCAGGCAGTGTCACCCGTATCGAGTGTCGGTGCTGCTGCCTGTGCCCAAGTCGGCGAAGCGACGAGTACGATGAGAGAAATAGATAGCGCGATGAATTTTTTCAACATGGTCAATCCCCTTGTTAATAATGTTTATAAACACCATTGTTAGGATTGAATGCTCGTGATTTTCGTGTTTAATTATGGGCCCTCTGAAAAAGGACTGAAGTAGGATTTTTCCTACGCTTTAGGCCCATTTTCACTGATATTTGCTGCGCAATACTTCGCCATACTGACATCGCCACTTAGGAGCAATGCAAATGATCGACCTGAAAGCGATAGACGAGCTAGCCCGCCGCCTGAATGATTTGGTGCCTCCCGGCCTACACGATGCCCGCGCCGACCTTGAGCAAAATTTCAAAAGCACCTTGCAATCGGGTTTGAATAAATTGAACCTAGTCACTCGCGAAGAGTTTGATGTGCAGCGTGCCGTGCTATTACGCACCCGCGAAAAAATCGATACGCTCGAACGCGCTATCGAAATTCTGGAAGCGCGTCTGAACTCGCCTTCCAGCAATTCAAAAAACTAAACCGGATTTTTCCTTATGACACTGGCGCTGGTGTATAGCCGCGCCCGGACGGGCGTCTATGCGCCGGAAGTTCGGGTCGAGATTTATTTAGCAGGAGGTTTGCCACGTTTTAATATCGTTGGCTTGCCTGAAGCTGCTGTACGCGAAAGTCGTGACCGCGTTCGCGCCGCTATTCAATGTTCACAACTCGAATTTCCAAATCGAATAATCACCGCCAATCTTGCACCGGCCGATCTACCCAAAGACGGTGGTCGTTTTGATTTGGCTATTGCACTTGGCATTCTTGCTGCCAATGGCGAGGTAAGTGCTGAAGCCTTATCGAAATACGAATGTCTTGGTGAGCTTGCATTGACCGGTGAGCTGCGTGAAGTCGATGGTGTTTTACCAGCGGCTTTGGCAGCGGCAAAAGCCGGCCGCGCAATCATTGTACCGATTGCCAATGGCGATGAAGTGGCACTCGCAAGTGATGTAGAAGCCTATCTTGCCCGCAGTTTATTGGAAGTGGTGGCACACATTAATGGCGTGCGTGCCTTGCCATTGGCAATGCCGAAAATAGTGACTGAGGAACCGATTCATTATCTCGATTTAGCCGATGTGCGTGGGCAGCTACAAGCACGTCGTGCATTGGAAATTGCTGCCGCAGGCGCGCACCATTTACTTTTTATTGGCCCGCCGGGATGTGGAAAAACTTTATTGGCATCGCGTCTGCCGGGCTTGTTACCGGAAGCGTCAGAACAAGAAGCCCTGGAAAGCGCGGCGATAGCATCGGTCAGTGGACGCGGCTTAGATGTTGCACGCTGGCGTCTTCGTAATTTTCGCAGCCCGCATCATACTGCTTCTGCGGTGGCCTTGGTCGGCGGTGGTGCCGAACCACGGCCCGGTGAAATTTCGCTCGCGCATAACGGCGTTTTATTTCTCGATGAGCTTGCCGAATGGGATCGGCGCGCATTGGAAGTTTTGCGTGAGCCCTTGGAATCGGGTGTCGTGACTATTTCTCGGGCTGCCCGTCAAAGCGAATTTCCGGCGCGATTTCAGCTAGTCGCTGCCATGAACCCTTGCCCCTGTGGTTGGTCGGGCGATCCTTCCGGACGCTGTCGTTGTTCTTTGGAGGCAATACAACGCTATCGCTCGCGATTATCGGGCCCCTTAATGGATCGCATTGATTTGCAATTATCAGTACCGCGTCTTGCCCCACACGAAATGCGTTGCGATGCGCCGCGTGGCGAAGCCACCAAATTTGTTCGTGAACGCGTTATTGCGGCGCGAGAAATACAAAAACTACGCTGCGGCAAAACCAATGCCCGGCTTTCACAATCGGAAACCGAAAAATATTGTGCTCTCACCACCAAAGATCAAAACCTTCTAGAGCGAGCAATGGAAGCTCTGCAATTATCTGCCCGTGCTACTCACAGAATATTGCGGGTATCCCGCACCATTGCCGACCTGGCGGCCAGCGAACATATCAGCACTCAGCATTTAAGCGAAGCCATTGGCTATCGACAATTAGATCGAGGTGCTTGTTGAGACGAATGTCTGTTTAGAAATATTAGCTCAGCAAAAACCGTGGTGATTTTTTGTAAGTGGTTTACGGAAGAGTAAATACTTCATCCCGCGCAACTACTCTTCCAAGAATTGAAATATTTTCCTATCGAGCACAGCATTGTTATGGTCGTCAAACACCTTGTGGTCGAGCGTGCAATATCTATGATTTAAATGAAAACACGACAAATCATTCTGGTTTCGTCTTGATTCTGGAACTACAACTCGCGATTCTGGTTACGCCGATCTAGTTCGGTCTCACGTCGTCATGCGCGATGATAGAAAATTGGCGCGATGAAAAATGGCATGATGAAAAAGTTTTCAATCAGTTCTGGTGCGCATACCCTACGCACGAAAATAGACTGCCGCGGTTCACAGACCTTGAACATGAATAGGGTCAAAGGCTACTCGCGGCCATTTAATGCGAGTTTGAATCTTCGCGACCTGAAAGTAATTTTTAGTTCCTGGTGTGTGTTCATTGACCGGAGTTCATATTTACCACTTGTGCAGAAAATTTTACCGCAGGGTCGCATGCCTGCTACGCCCTGCGTCATAATCTCATCGAGATTCCCTGATTGCGGAGCACCGCCATGCTTTTCTTTATCCTGATATGCGTGTTTTTATTGATTGCCATTCCACTTGTTAAACAGATACTTAAAAAGTCTGGGCAAAGTGGGCCCGGCTCCGACTCTAGTAATTTCTCTGATGACAGCACTTTTTACACCACGTCTGCTTCCGAACGCTATGGTGCATCGCCCGATTCTGCAACGCCGGATGCTTCCGATACGACAGAATGTAACGATTCAAGCCAGGATTCCGATTCTGGTTCTTGCGATAGTAATGACAGTGGCGGTAGCGACGGTGGCAGTAGCGATTAGTTTGCGTATGAAAAAAGCGATGGCCGGGTTTTTTCGCTTTTCCCGATTTACATTGGTGAAATCACACACTCAGAGCCGACCATGATTACTCATCGATATGCATT
>Ga0209181_10001621_pt1 | contig 38726 bp, 35 predicted proteins | sample MAT05_FD_187208 | JGI IMG/M metagenome (GOLD analysis project Ga0209181, IMG submission 187208) | Freshwater microbial communities from Lake Fryxell liftoff mats and glacier meltwater in Antarctica - MAT-05 (SPAdes) (version 2) | ecosystem: Environmental > Aquatic > Freshwater > Ice > Liftoff... | reverse complement strand
CCGAGAGAACCGTTTCCGTTCATCCCGAGAGAACCGTTTCCGTTCATCCCGAGAGAAGTCGAGGGATGAGACACCTGGGTGTCCCGGCAGTGATCGCTGCGGTCGTCCTGGCCGGCTGTTCGGGCATGGTCACCGGCGGAGAAGACGGTGGTGAGGGTGGCGGCCCCGGGTCGGGCGGTGGAATCGGAACCGGCGGTGGAATCGGAACCGGCGGTGGAATCGGAACCGGCGGTGGAATCGGAACCGGTGGTGGAATCGGAGCCGGCGGTGGAGTCGGAGCCGGCGGCGGAGTCGGAACCGGCGGCGGAGTCGGAACCGGTGGTGGAGTCGGAACCGGCGGTGGAGTCGGAACCGGTGGTGGAGTCGGAACCGGCGGCGGAGTCGGCTCGACGGTCGATGCGGGCACGCTGATCACCGTCGGAGTCGGCGGAGATCGCCGCTATTTCACGACGGACGGCAACGTGACGATCCAGGGAAACGTGCAGGACAAGCCGCCGTCAGACCCAGACTGGTCAGACGGCCACACCGACACGATGATCCGCGGCCTCTGCTACGGCGAGGGCCGCTTCCTCGCTGTGGGAGGCCAGGGCGACGCAACGTTCCGCTCGACCACGAACGGCTCGACGTGGACGACGCTGGTGACGCTCGACGGCATGGGCGGGCGTCCGAAGGCGAGCTGGTTCGGCGGCTGCGCGTACGGCAACAACCGCTTCGTCGCCGCCGGAGGAAACGGTGCCCGCTGCTGGTCCACCGATGGAATCACCTGGGCGTGCCCAGCCGGCTACATGGCGTTTCACCACCGCGCGATCGCGTTCGGCGGGGGCCGCTTCGTCACCGTCGGCAATTCCTACGCAACCCCCGCGATGCACATCTCGGGCATCTCGACCGACGGCGCCACGTGGACGGAAATCCCTTCGCTGATGAACCGCACCGCGAACGACATCATCTACGTGGCGTCGCACGGCGGCTTCTACGCGCCGTTCGGCGACGCGCTCGGCTTCCTCGCCAACGGCTCGACGTCGTGGACGGCCGTCGCCGGAGTCGACTCGTCCGGCACCGCCGGTATGACAGTCAAAGACGGCACGGCGTACCTGGGCGGCACGCGGCCGGCGTCACCGTACACCCGCTTCCTCCTCTCTTCCGCGAACGGCACGCAGTGGAACACCGGCACGCCGACGTCGTCGATCGACGCCCTGCACTACGACCAGAAGAACCACTTCATCGCGCTGCGCTATCAGTACCCGTCACCACCGATTCCGATTCGGAAGTCGTCCGCCGACGGCATCACGTGGACAGAGGTGACCGAGACCAACACGCTTCACGGCGTCGGGCGCTTCGTCACCGGGGCCATCTTTCCGTAGGGGCACCGAGGCGGCTCATCCCTCGACTTCTCTCGGGATGAACGGGGACGGGGACGGGGACGGGGACGGGGACGGGGACGGGGAAAGCTCTCGGGATGAACGGGGGAATCCTTACAGCTCTTTCCCCAACTTCTCGGCGAAGAGCCGGCGCACGCGGCTCGTCAGCGCGTCGTCCGTCTCACCTTCCAGCGGCAGCACGGGCTCTTGAACCTCGACGGTGATCCGCGCGCGGGGCGACATCCACGGGCCGTCTTCGTGAATCAGCTCGGTGGTGCCGCGCAGGAACACGGGCACCAGTGGCACCTTCTCTTCGAGCGCGACCATGAAGGCCCCTCGCTTGAACGGCAGCAGCTTCTTTGGATCTGCCGAGTACGTGCCCTCGGGGAAGATCAGCACCGGTACGCCCTTGCGGATCCACGCGCGACACTCTTCGACCATCTGGTGCATCGAGTGCGGCTTGCCCCGCTCGACGCGGATGTACTTCAGCATCTTCATCGTCCAGCCCACGATTGGCAGGTCGAACAGCGTCTCTTTCGAGACGAACTTGTACTGGGTGAAGAGCCCCATCACCGCGACCACGTCGGCCATCGACTGGTGGTTCACCACGTAGACGCACGGCCCCTTCGGCAGTCGCTCGCGGTGAAGGACCTTCACGCTCCAGCCCGGCCAGATCTTCAAATACTGAAACACCCAGCCGTGCACGAAGTGCTGCAGCACCTTCTGCGCGGGGTCGAACGGCATCGTGAGAAGCCAAAGCGGCACCGCGAGGCACCAGCCGAAGATGATCGTCGGGACGAAGATCAGCCAGTACCAGAAGGTGACGAAGTACCGCACCGCTTCAGCCGGCCATCTTGCTCGACAGGAACATCTGGTAGTTCGCCTCGAGCCCGCCGTCGACGACGAGGGTCGTGGCGTTCACGTACCGCGAGTCGTCGACACACAGCCACTCGATGCTGGCCGCGATCTCGTCGGCCGTACCAATGGTGCCCGTCGGAACCATCGAGCCCAGCTGGCTCGCCATCTTTTCCCACTGCGCCACGCCGACGTAGAACCGCGACGACTCGGTGTCGATGTAGCCGGGGTTCACCGCGTTGACCCGAATGCCGTCAGACGCGAGCTCGGTGGCGAGGTAGCGAACGAGGATCTCCATCGCTCCCTTCATCGCGCCCAGCAGGCCGTGAAAAGGCAGCGCGATGCGCGAGTCCATGCCCGACACCGCGACGATCTTCCCGTTGCGGCCCTTCATCAGCGGCGCCGCGTTCTGACAGCCGAGCAGGAAGCTCTTCACCGTCACGTTGAACGTCTTGTCCATCTGGTGAAGCTTCGTGTCCATCAGCGGAGCGAACTTCGTCGACGCTGCGTTCGCCACGAACACATCGAGGTGCCCGAACTGCGCCTTGATGCTCTCGAACACCGGCAACAGGCTCTCGGGCTCGAGCTGATCTGCCGTGGCCACGACACACGTGCGCCCCAGGGCCTCGACTTCTTTCTTCAGCGCCTCGGCGGCTTCGGTGTCGCGCCGGTAGGTGGCGACGATGTCCATGCCGCGCTTGGCGAGACGCAGTGAGAGGGCGCGGCCGACGCCGCGGGTGCCTCCGGTGATCAGGGCGACCTGGCTCATAGAGCCGCGCTCATAGCGCTAAGCACCCGCGCTGTCGTCAGTCGTCGTCGAGTCGAACGGGCTTCCGCGGCGCCTCTTCGACAGGCTTCTTCGCTGCGGCCGGCTTCGGCTTCGGCGCGGGCTTCGGCGTCAGTGCCTGCAGCTCGTCCGTCTCAGCCGGCTTTGTCGCAACGGGCGCAGCGACAGGCTCAGGCTTCACGACGGGCGTCGGCGGCTTCGCTGCGACCACCGGCTCGGGCGCAGCGACAGCGATCGGCGCAGGCGCAGGCTTCACGTCCTCGACGACCATCTGCTGGGGCTCGACGACAGGCGTGTGCTCGGGCGACGAAAGCAGCGCCGAACGCAGCAGCATGCCGCCTGCCCCAACGATGACGACGCACGCCGCGATGGCCGCGAGCTGGTACCGCTTCTTCTGCGCGCGCAGCACGTCGGCGGCGAAAGCATCTTCCGCGTCGTCATGAATCGACCGCACTGGCGCGGGCGCGGACACGATCGGCGCCGGCCCCGTCGACTGGCTGTCCATCGCGAAGGCCGCACGCGCCGCGGCGGCCTCTTCGGCGACGTCTTCGGTGAGAACCGCGGGAACCTTCTCGGGCCGAACTGCGCCGGGCAGCATCCCGAACCGGCCGGTGATCTGAGACTGGCCGGGCAGCGACTCCACCGACGGCGGCAGCTTCGGCATCGGCGTCGGCGAGTGAGGCCGCATCGGCTGCGCCGGCACGATCACCGCGGCGGGATCCAGAATCGGCGGCAGCGGCCGCGTCGACGGGTGCGCAGGGATCAACAGCGCCAGCGGCGCCGCGACTTCACGCACGGGCGGCTCGACGAACACCGGCCTGTCGGGGGCGGTCGGCACCGGCGCAGGCATCATCGCGTACGGATCCGTCTTGTCGTGCCCCGGGCGATCCGCGATCACCATCTCGCGCGTCGGCTCAGAGTGCGAGTCCATCGCGTTCACCGACACGCCACCTGCGACCAGCGCTTCGAACGGATCCACCGCCTTCGATTTTTCGAGCAGCTTGTCGAGCTTCGACTGCGGCAGCGTCTCGACCGCCGGAGGCACGTGCGGCTTCACCTGCTGATGCGCCGCGAGCGCGACACACAGGTGCTCGAGCTCCATCGCGACGTCCAGCGACGAAGGCCGGTCTTTCGGATCCGGCGCGAGCATGCGCGTCAGCAACAAGCGCAGCGCGATCGGCAGCGACTGCGAGACCGCGGGCCGCCACTTGTTCGTCACCACTGCGGCGATCTTCTCGAGCGTCGAACGGCCGGGAATCCCTTCGGCGCCGCTGGCGAGCGAGAGGATCATGCCCAGCGACCAGATGTCGGAAGGCATCGACGCTTCCATTCCGCGCGCGCGTTCGGGCGAGAGGAAGGTCACCAGATGAATCAGCTGCACGAGCAGGCGTTCTTCTCCGCGGCGATCTGACAGGCGGTTCATCACCACCAGCGGCGCATCGAAGAGGATGAAGCGATCGCCACCCGCGCCCGGCACCGTCAGCACCGACTCGGTCGAGAGCTCGCCGTGCACGATGTCGTTCTGGTGCAGCGCCGTCAGCGCGCCCGCGATCATCGAGCCCATCGTCAGCAGGCTCGGCGTGTCCAACGGGATCCGGTGCGTCAGCAGCTCGCCTTCCGGGAAGTCGATTGCCACCCACGACGAATCTTCCATCGCGCCCGAGCCGAGCGTGCGCGGCAACACCGGGTGCTGCGGAAGCTTCAACGCGGCCGCCACGGCTTCCTTGCCCTGGGCCGCCTGGGGAATCAGCCGGATCGCAGTCCGCGCGCCGTCTTTGTCTTCGGCGCACATCAAAGAGCCGACGCCCGCGCAGCGCAGTGGGCCCTTCATCGTGAACCGGCCATCCAGACTTCCAGAGCTCATTCGGACGGCGACCCTTATAGGAAATCTTTCGTGAACGCATGCGGCAGCAGCTCGCCCAGCGTGTACTGCGCCTCACCGCCATCGGTGGTCCGGCTTCGCACTTCCGTCGACGCAGGGCCGAACTCGGCGATCACCTGCCGGCACATGCCACACGGCGGAGTCGGCTTCACGCTGTTCACCACGATCGCCACCGCCTTCAGCGTCTTTCCTTCGACGACCATGCGGGCGATCGCGCTGCGTTCGGCGCAGATGGTGAGGCCGTAGCTCGCGTTCTCGACGTTGCAGCCCGCGATGATGGTGCCGTCGGAACAGAGAAGCGCCGCGCCGACCTGGAACTTCGAATAGCGGGCGTACGCGCGCTGGCGGGCGGCCTCGGCGGCGGCAAACAGGGGCTCCCAGTCGATGCTCATCGCGCCACTCTACTCACGCCCCGGGCCAGACCGCGTCGCGCGCAGCTCGAGCCGCACATAGTCCAGCGAAAAGGCTGGGGCAGAGTGCTGCACCACCTCGTCGAGGAACCGCTGGCCGAGGTCATGAGGAAGCAGCGCGAGCGCGTGGCGCAGCACGACGGTCGAGACGAAAGCCCGGAAGTCGTCGGCCGTCTTGAAAGGCGTCGGCGCGTCCTTGAGCCAGGCCTTCGCGTCGACGAAGCCGGCGGCGGCCAGGCGCGGCAGCTCATCTTTCGGGTCGGCGAAGTAGGTCGGGTACGCGAAGCCACCGACGAACTCTGAGTACGGCGCCGTGTTCGCGATCTCTGACGCGAGCCTCAAGAAGCCCTGCAGGTTGCCGAGCCCGCCGCACTGCGCGTGAAGCCGGCCACCTGGCTTGAGCAGACCTGCGAGGCCCTTGAACAGCGCGTCGTGGTCGGGAATCCAGTGGAACGTCGCCGTGCTGAACACGACGTCGGCGTCGAGCGCCACCGTGAGGCTGCCGAGGTCGACCGCATGCAGGGCGACGTTCGGCCCCAGCTCTGCGCGCGCCTTCTCGAGCATCGGCTCGGACACATCGAGCCCGGTCACGCGGCCGCGGGGAAGACGCTGCAGCAGATGCGCGGTCAACCGGCCGGTGCCGCAGCCCGCATCGACGACGTGCTCGTCGCCATTGAGCTGCAGGTTCGACATCACCTCGAGGCCCCACCGCAGCTGCGGCTCGGAGACCTTGTGGTAGCTGTCGGCGTTCCAGTCGACGGTGGCCATGCCTCTTCTCATCTCAGACTTCGGCTCCGCTTGCCTGCTATTGAGCGGCCCATGGCACCTGCGCTGAAAGTCCTTCTTCTCGAGAACATCCACAAAGTTGCCGAAGACCAGCTGAAGTCGGAAGGCTTCGAAGTCACCCGCATCGACACGTCGATGAAGGAAGACGAGCTGATCAAGCGCGTACAGGGCGTTCAGCTGTTGGGCATTCGCAGCAAGACGCAGATCACTGCGCGGGTGCTGGACGCGGCGAAGGACCTGCTGGCGATCGGCGCCTTCTGTATCGGCACGAACCAGGTCGCGCTCGAGCCCGCGATGAAGAAGGGCATCAGCGTGTTCAACGCGCCCTTCAGCAACACCCGCAGCGTGGCCGAGCTCGTGATCGCGGAAATCGTGATGCTGTCGCGGCAGCTGGCCGACCGCATTCGTGAGATGCACCAGGGCAAGTGGCGGAAGCTGGCGACCGGGGCGCACGAGGTGCGCGGCAAGACGCTGGGCGTCGTCGGCTACGGCCACATCGGCACCCAGGTCGGAATCCTCGCCGAGTTCTTCGGCATGCGCGTCATCTACTTCGACGTCGCGACCAAGCTCCCGCTGGGCAACTGCTCGCCCGTCGCGACGCTCGACCAGCTGCTGCAGATGTCGGACTTCGTGACGCTGCACGTGCCCGAGACGGCGCAGACGAAGGGGATGATCGGCGAGGCGCAGCTGAAGCGGATGAAGCTCGGCGCCTACCTGCTGAACAACGCGCGCGGCACCGTGGTCGACATCGACGCGCTCGCGGCGGCGCTGAAGGCCGGCCACGTGGGCGGGGCCGCGGTCGACGTCTACCCCGACGAGCCCGAGGCCAACTCGTCGGAAGGCTTTCAGTCACCGCTGCAGGGAATGCCGAACACGATTCTCACGCCGCACATCGGCGGCTCGACGCTCGAGGCCCAGGAGGCGATTGGCCGCGAGGTCGCGACCAGCCTGACGAAGTTCGCCCGCAGCGGCACGACGCTGGGCAGCGTGAACTTCCCCGGCGTCGAGCTGCTTCGCACCGGCGGCACGCACCGCCTCGTCAACGTCCACCACAACGTGCCCGGCGTGCTCCGCGACGTGAACAAGCTCGTGTCGGATCAGAACGCCAACATCCACGCCCAGGTGCTCAGCACCAACGCAGACATCGGGTACCTCGTGATGGACCTCGACAACCCCGTCAACGAAGAGGTCGTCGACGCGATGCGGAAGCTGTCGTCGACCATCGTGGCGCGGGCCATCTAGAGGGCACAGCGTCCTGACTTCGGACCCGAAAGACCTCGAACGGCTCGACCCAACCCTCACCCTCATCAAAGTGTGAGCACCTTGCCGGGGTTCAGGATCCCGTTGGGGTCGAGCACCTGCTTCATCGACTTCATGATCGAGATCTCGGCTGGCGACCGGCTGTAGCCGAGCCAGTCTTTCTTGAGCAGCCCGATGCCATGCTCGGCGCTGACGCTGCCCTGGTGAGCGCGGACGAGCTCGAACATCGAACTGTCGACCTCGTGGGTGCGGGCGAGAAACGCAGCCTTGTCCATCGCGTCGGGCTTCATGATGTTCACGTGCAGGTTGCCGTCGCCGATGTGGCCGAAGAGGCAGAGCTCCCAGTCGGCGTAGCGCTGGGCGAGCAGCGTCTCGAACTCGCCGCAGAACACGTGAAGCCTGCTGACCGGCAGCGCGATGTCGTTCTTGTGCGGTAGGCCCGTCGCGCTCAGCGATTCGGAGATCGCTTCCCGGTACGTCCACAGCTCTTTCTGCTGTTCGGCGTTCTGCGCGAGCGTGCCGTCGGTGACGAGGCCTGCGTCGAAGAGCGCCTGCAGCCAGTCGTCGAGCGCCCCGTCGACCTGTTCCACCTCGAGCAGCACGTAGTGCGACGACGCCGCTTCGAACGGCGCTTTGAGCTTTCGGTGCTTCGTCACCCGCTCCAGGCACCTGTCGGTGAAGAACTCGTACGCCATCACCGTGAACGGGCCGGTGCGCGCGCGCTCGAAGAGCTGCAGCACCGATTCCAGCGAGGGCAGGGCGAGCAGCAGCACCTCGACCTTCGTCGGCAGGCGCGTGAGCTTCAGCGTCGCTTCGGTGATGACGCCGAGGATTCCTTCGCTGCCGATGAACAGCTGCCGCAGATCGACGCCGGTGTTGTTCTTTTCCAGCGCGCCGTTGAGTTCGAGCACTTCGCCGCTGGCGAGCACCACCTGCAGGCCCAGCACCCACTGCCTCGTGAGGCCGTAACGGATGACGCGCACGCCGCCCGCGTTGGTCGCGATGTTTCCACCCGCCTGGCTGCTGCCCTTCGACGCGAAGTCGACGGGCCAGAAGAGCCCTTGCGCGGCGCAGTGCTGGTGCACCGCCTCGGTGATCGCGCCGGCCTGGATGCGAAGCGTCTGGCCCAGGGTGTCGATAGGCTCGATGCGCCGCATCCGCTCGAGCGAGAGGACGAGCTCACCGTTGGTGGCCATCGCTCCGCCGGCGAGGCCCGTGCGGCCTCCCGAAGGCACGACCGGAATCTTGTTCGCGTTGCAGTGGCGCAGCAGCCGCGAGACTTCGTCGGTCGTGCGCGGGCGGCAGACAAGCGACGGGCGCGGCGGGTAGACCTTCGTCCAGTCGCGACCGTACGTCTCGAGGTCCGACGGGTCGGAAGACGCGAAGTCGGCGGGGAAGTCGGAAGGAAGCTGCATGCGCACGGCAAACTACTCCGCTTTCCCCGCCATCCCCCGCAGTACGTGCTCCGGAGGCGGCTCATCCCTCGACTTCTCTCGGGATGAACGGGCAGGGCGCTCGGGATGAACGGGCAGGGCGCTCGGGATGAACGGGCAGGGCGCTCGGGATGAACGGGCAGGGCGCTCGGGATGAACGGGCAGGGCGCCCACGTCTCGCGCTGCTACGTCCTTTTTCACACGTCACCACGGCCCACCGAATGTGAAACCTGAAAGACGCGGCGAGAATTCCGGCCCGGATATTCCGCGGATTAAAAGTGAACCAGCATGAAGCCTTCCGGCGGTTTGGGCTTGGCCGCCGCAGCGTCCACGTCGCCGAACTTGTCGATCGGGAAGAGGCTGACCTCGCGCGGAATCACCGCCGAGTTCTTTTTCGCCCCCTTCTTTTCCGCGTGCGACAGTTCGGCCCGCTCGATCTTCTGGGCCGCTTTCTGCAGCGACGGGTCGAGCTCCTTCACGCGGTAGCCGGTGAGAAAAGACGCCTTCAGCGCCGCTTCCGCCTTCTCGGGGCTCTTCTTTACGTGGACCAGCGCGAGGTCGTAGTGCGCGCGGCCGCGCGTGCGCCACTCACCCGGCGACTTCGCCTTGGCGATCGCCTTCTCGAACAGCGGCGCCGCGAGCTCCGGCGAGCCCTTGAGGTAGTACGCCCAGCCCAGCCGCAGCAGCACCTCGCCGCGCGAGTCCGGCTCTTCCGACAGCGACGTCAACACTGGCAGCGCGTCGTCGAGCTTGCCCGCGTCGATGTACCGGCTGGCCAGCTGCAGCCGCATCTCGCGGCTCTTCGGCTCGAGCTCCAGCGCCTTCTTCGTCAGCGCGATCGCCTCGTCGTGTTTGTTCTGCCGCGCCAGCGACTTGGCCCACCGCCCCGTTACGTACGGATCCAGCGGAGCGACCGCCGCGAACTCCTGCCACGCCGCCGAGGCCTTGTCGTAGTTACCGACCGTGTCCAGCAGCTCGCCCAGGTACCCGCGCGCCAGCAGGAACCCCGGCTTCTTCGAGATCGCCTCGCGCAGCAGGGCTTCACCCGCATCGTTGCTCTGGTACCTCGTCACTTCCCAGAACCGGGCAATCCAATACAGCCGCTCGTCCTGGTCGGCGCCCTTCAGCGGGGCCAGGGCCTTCAGCGCCTCGGCGTCGTTGCCGATGATCGCGTACGCGAGACCGAGCGCCGCGCTGGCCGGAATGAACCTGGGGTCGGCCGCGAGCGCTTCCTGGCACTGGGTAATCGCGACTTCGAGCTCGGGCCCTTCGAGCACCGCCGGGTTCTCGATGCCCATCGGCTGGCGCACCACCGTCGCGTAGCAGTGGCTGAACGCCTGCATCGCCGCGTCAGACTTCGTCGACACCGCCGGCGGCGTCTTGAAGCCCGTCACACTGTCAAGCCTAAGGATGGCGTGAGACAACGTGGTCGACGCCGCCTCGACCGCGGTCGCCAGCTCGGCGCCCAGCTGCACTTCGACGCGGGTCAGCTTCTTCAGGTCAGTCACCACCGCCTTGAGCTTGAAGCCCTTCTCGTTCCGCTCGAGCTGGCCCCAGGCGATGCGGTCTGCGCCCAGCAGCTTCGCGGCGCGATCAGAGTTCTTCGGGTCGAGCGACTCGATGTCGAAGCCCTCGCGCGACGCCATCGCGAGGATCTGCTTGAGGTGAATGTCCGAGTAGCGATTGGTGGTCGCCAGCACCGCCGTCGTCCGCGCCTGGATCAACAACGCCAACTCTTTGCCCGCGGGGTCAGCCGCTGACGGTGGAAAAACCGCGAGCACGGGACGGCGGTCGGCCGCGAGCGCAGACAGCGAAACCAGAACGAGGGCGGCGATGGTCTTCATCGCGGCCAAGTCTCGCCGACGGCTATGGTGTGCCCAAACTTTTATATGGGCTTCCCCTTCAACCTCTTCAGCATCGATTGGGCCGATTCACGCGTGCCCGAATGGCTCGCGGCGCTGGCCGACGACATGCCCCTGGTGCGCGAAGAAGCGTTCGACGAGCTCGAAGATCATCTCGTCTCGGCGGTTGGGGTGGACGTCGCCGCGGCGGCTGTCGTCGAGCCGCTGAGCGCGTTGATCGGCACCGAGTCGGCGAAGGGCAGGGCGCTGGCGGCGGTGCTGCTGTCGAACGTGGCGCAGCAGGCGCGCCGCTGGTCCGGCCCGCCGTCGACGGACTTTCTCGAGGCGCTGCCGGCAGAGCGTGCGGGGTTGCAGACGCTCGCCGCCCGCCACGACGCGAGCACGGCCCTCGGCGCGGCGCTGCGGCTGCTGCTCTCGGTTCCGACCGACGCGCAGCTCGAGGCGATCGAACAGCTGGTGCGAGAGGCCGACGCGAAGGACGAAGCGCCGCCGCCGACCGCAGAAGAGCTGAGGGAGTGGATCGAGCGCGTGAAGCGCGGCGAGCTGCACGCGACGCCGTACGCGCAGCGCGCCTTTGCCGTCGATCCGAAGCAAGCGCTGGCAATCCTGAACGCGGCGCCGCTCGCAGAGAAAGGAACACCTGCTCAGACGTCGGTCGAGCAGGTCGATCGCGCCGTTCTCGAGGCCCGCTGTCAGGACGCGCTGAACGAGCCAGTGACCATCGCGAAGACCGGGTGGTCGCGCACCGCCCAGGCCCGCCTGCTGGACGCCGCGGTGGCGTACCCGAAGGTCGGCGCCGCGCTCCTCGCCGCCGTGACCGACCCTGCGCACGCGATCCGCCGGCGCGCCGTCGAAGTCCGCGTGAAACACGAAGCGAAATCCCAGGACGCCTGGCCGTTGGCCGACGCCCTCGCGGCCGACTGGCTGAAGCCCTCGAAGACAGGTGCCGTGAACCAGTCGCTGGGCCGTGGCGAGCTGCTTTCCCTGCTGGCGCTCTTCCCCGAGTCGAACAAGCGGGCCGCCGAGCTCAAAGCCGCCCCGGCCCCCGAGATCGCGATGCCGGACGGCGAGGCGCTGTAGGCACGGATTCGCCTCTGTGCCGCTCGATTCGATTGCGAGCTGGCACAGCTTTGCGGATAGAAGACGGCGAAGAGAAGGAGCCGCCATGAACCTCCCCGTTCGACAGACCACGACGCCGCGCCCGAAGATGAAGGAAGCCGATCTCGGCTTTGGCCGGGTGTTCGCCGACCACATGATGATCGCCGAGTACACGGCCGAGCAGGGTTGGCAGAACGCGCGCATCGAGCCCTACGGCCCGATGGCGATGGACCCGGCCGCCGGCGTGTTCCACTACGGCCAGGCGATGTTCGAAGGCCTCAAGGCGTTTCGCACCGCAGACGGCGGCGTGAGCCTGTTCCGCCCGGAGCACCACTGCGCGCGGATGCAACGGGGCGCTCCGCGGCTCTGCATGCCGTCGGTCGAGCCAAAGCTGATGCAGGCCTGGGCGAGCCAGCTGGTGAAGGTCGACGAGGCGTGGGTGCCGTCGTCGGCGGGCACTGCGCTGTACCTGCGCCCCACGTTGATCGCCACCGAGGGCTACCTCGGGGTGCGCCCTGCCTCGCGCTACACCTTCTTCATCATCTCTTCGCCCGTCGGCGCCTACTACGCGGGCGGCGTGAAGCCGGTTCGCATCTGGGTCGAGCGTGAGCAGACCCGCGCCGCGCACGGAGGCCTCGGCTCCGTGAAGGCCGGAGCGAACTACGCCGCCAGCCTTCTCGCCGCGCAGAACGCCAAGAAAGAAGGCTACGACCAGGTGCTCTGGCTCGACGCCGACAAGCACGAGCAGATCGAAGAGGTCGGCACGATGAACCTGTTCGCCTACGTCGGCGACGAGCTCGTCACGCCTCCGCTGTCCGACTCGATTCTCGCTGGCGTCACCCGCGACTGCGTCATCCAGCTCGCGAGGGACGCGGGCATCAAGGTCGTCGAGCGCACCATCACCATGTCCGAAGTCCAGGCCGCGCACGCGAAGGGCTCGCTGAAGGAAGTCTTCGGCAGCGGCACCGCGGCGGTCATCTCTCCGGTCGGCGAGCTCGCGCTCGGCGGCAAGACGAAGCTGTCGATCAACAAGGGCGAAGTCGGCCCGCTCGCCGGCCGCCTCTACGAAGAAATCTCTGGCATCCAGCGCGGCACGCGGCCTGACAAGTACGGCTGGCTGACGAAGGTCTGATGACGAACTGGGACGGCTGCCGCTGGGACGGTCGCAGCGGTCACTACGAGAGCTGGTTTCAGCGCGCCAACCACCCGACGCGCCCGCTCGCGCTGTGGATTCGCCACACCCTCTTCTGCCCGAAGGGAAACCCGGGCGCGGCGGAAGGTGAAATCTGGTCCGTCTGGTCTGACGGCGAGAAAGGCACCACCTTCGCGCAGAAGACCGAGCTCCCACGGCGCGACTGCTCTTTCGATTCCAAAAGCCTCGACGTGAAGATGCCCGGTGGCTCGCTGAAGCCCGGCCACGTCGAAGGCGGCACCGGCAAGCTTGAGTGGAACCTGAAGTTCGGCGGCGGTGGGCCAGTGAGCCTGTTGATGCCCGAGGCTGTCTACACGGCCGGGTTCCCCAAGGCGAAGGCGCTGTGCTCGATGCCCAACGCGAAGTTCGACGGCACCTTCACGGTCGCTGGCGAGACGCACCGCATCGACAGCTGGCCCGGCAGCCACAACCACAACTGGGGCAGCCAGCACACCGACCGCTACGCGTGGGGCCAGGTCTGCGGCTTCGATGACGCGCCCGACGCGTTCCTCGAGTGCGGCACGGCGCAGGTGAAGGTCGGCCCGCTGATGACGCCGAAGGTCACCGTCGCGGTGTTGAACCTCGACGGCCGCCGCTACGAGCTCAACTCGATTCCGCGCGGCGCTTTCGTGAAGGCCAGCATCGATGGCTTTCAGTGGCGATTTCATTCGGTGTCCGATGGCGTCGCGCTCGACGTCGCCCTCGACGCCGCGCCCGAACGCTTCGCGGCGCTGCGGTACCGAAACCCTCCCGGCGGCGTGAAGGCGTGCCTCAACTCCAAGCTTGCCCGCTGCACCGTGCGGCTCACCGAAAACGACAAGACCCGAACGCTGACTTCAGCGCACCGGGCCGCCTTCGAAATTCTCTGCGAAGACACCGACCCGCGGGTTGCGCAGGTCGGCGGCTTTCAGGTCTAGGGCGCAGAGCCCGACTACGCGCGGTTCAGCTTCATCACCTCGTGCTGATCGCCCGTGAGCTCGGGGGTCTTCTTCTGCACCAGCGACTTCGCGGCGCCGAAGAGGAACTGCAGGCCCTTCTTTCCCGACAGGTCCCAGAGCTCGGCGTCGCGCGGCTTGAAGATCATCAGCGCCACGCTCTTGTCTTCCTTGCCGTTGCCGAAGAACAGGTTCATCGGCAGCTTCCACAGTGACGAGAGCTGCGCGCGATCCATCGAGTACTCGAAAGTACCGATCATCGAGACCTGCCGCGTCAGTGACTGCGCGATGACCGTGCCGTCTTCCGACTTCCCTGCTTCCGGAGCGTCCTTTCCCTCATCCAGCTTCACCACGAAAATCAGCGAGCAGTCGTCTTCGACTTTCGCGACCATCATCGGGCGGGCGTGGATGCGCGGGTGCTTGCCCTTCTTGTCGTAGGTCGCGACCATCATCATCACGAACTCCTTCAGCGACTCGTGCAAGTGGGCGCGCTGCCCGTCAGCGGCAAGCTCGCCGTTGTCCTTCGATTCAGTGTCTTTCTGGTTGGTTTGCATGGTCGTTTCTCATTTCAACCTTCGTGCCGCGATGCGTTGAGAGGGAGCTTGCCTCGCGCACCGCGGCGATTGTCTGCAGCTGGGCCAGAAGATCTCAAACCTGCGGCGGGTCGGACTCGCGCTCGAAGTGCCGCTGCTTTTCCAGCGCCTTCAACCAGGCCGCCATCTTCACTTTCGAGCCCACCAGGAAGCCTGCATCTTTGCTCGCGTCAGGCAGGCCCGCTTGCTCGACCACCATGCTCTCGTCGCCCAACACCCGAATCGGCTTGCAGTGACGGAAGTGCTCCTTGAGGAAGTCCACCGCGTGGGCGGTCTGCATCAGGCCCTCGTCATTTGCTGGCAGCACCAGGGCGTCGAAAGTCACGGCAGGCGCCGCTTCCATCGAGACTTCGACGTGAATCGCCTCACCCGACGACGGCTTCACCATGCCCATCTTCGGGCCGATGAGACGAGGCACCGCTCCGGCCTTGACGAGCGCCGCGTACATCTCGCGCACCGAGTCGCCGTCAATGCCATCGGCAACCAGGATCGCGACTTTCAAGGTCTTCACGCCCGTCGACCCCGGCCGCGCCATCAACGACAACGCGGGCGAGACCTCGACCTCGGGCATCGCCGGTTTTGCCAGCGCCTTTTCTTGTGGCGGCGGCACGGGGATGCCCAGGCCATCGGCCACGCCCTGCGCCAACTTGTCATCCACGTTCGCAAGCATTGACACCACCCGCTCGCGAATCGCCTGGGTCTGCACGCGCGTGAGCTCGAAGCGGAAGGCGGCAATCATGTGGTTCTGTTCCACCGGCGTCTGGCTGCGGAAGAACAGCCGCGCCTGGGTGAAGTGGTCGGCGAACTTCTCGGGCTTGCCGCGCACCTTGTCTTCCTTCACTGGCTGGGGGAACGAGACGAACCCCTTCATGCCGGCCTGGAAGGGACAACCACCGCCCAGCGAGTTCGGCTCGTAGGCGACCCGGCCGCGCGCAATCGCCTGGCGGTGAATGCCGTCGCGCTGGTTGTTGGTCGGCTTGTTCAGCGGCTGGTTGATTGGAATCTCGTGGAAGTTGGGCCCGCCCAGGCGGCTCAGCTGCGTGTCGAAGTAGCTGTGGTGGCGCCCCTGCAGCAGCGGGTCGTTGCTGGTGTCGATGCCCGGAATCATGTTCATCGTTCCGAAAGCGACCTGCTCGGTCTCGGCGAAGAAGTTGTCGGGGTTCCGGTTCAACACCATCCGCCCGACCTTCTGCACCCGCACCAGCTCTTCAGGAATCAGCTTGGTCGCGTCGAGGATGTCGAAGCTGAACTTCTCGGCCTGCTCCTCGGTGAAAACCTGCAACCCCAGTTCCCACTCGGGGTAGGCGCCGCTGTCGATCGCTTCCCACAGGTCGCGGCGGTGGAAGTCCGAGTCGGCGCCGTTGATCTTCACCGCCTCGTCCCAGACCACCGAGTGCGTGCCGGCCTTCGGTTCCCAGTGGAACTTGCAGAAGCGCGACTCTCCCGCTTCGTTGATGAGGCGGAAGGTGTGGACGCCGAAGCCCTGCATCATCCGGTAGCTGCGCGGAATCGCGCGATCCGACATCACCCACGTCAGCATGTGCGTCGACTCGGGCATCAGCGACACGAAGTCCCAGAAGGTGTCGTGCGCGCTCGCTGCCTGCGGCATGCCGTGGTGCGGCTCGGGCTTCACCGCGTGCACCAGGTCAGGGAACTTCATCGCGTCCTGGATGAAGAAGACCGGCATGTTGTTACCGACGATGTCCCAGTTGCCTTCGTCCGTGTAGAACTTCACCGCGAAGCCGCGCACGTCGCGCGCGAGATCCGCCGAGCCGCGCTCACCGGCCACCGTCGAGAACCGCACGAACACGGGGGTGCGCTTGCCCTTCGACGCAAACGGGGCCGCCTTCGTCAGCGACTTCAGCGAGTCGTACGCCTCGAAGTAGCCGTGCGCCGCCGAGCCGCGCGCGTGAACGATGCGTTCGGGAATCCTCTCGTGATCGAAGTGGGTGATCTTCTCGCGGAGGATGAAGTCCTCCATCAGCGTCGGCCCGCGCAGGCCAGCCTTCAGCGAGTTCTGGTTGTCGCCAATCGCCGCGCCCATGTTGGTGGTCAGCATCTGCCCGCCGTTGTCGACGCGCGCTGCGTCGAGGGCTTCCTGCTTCGCCGACCGGTTGGCTTCCGTCGGCGTGCTCGGCCCGTCGATGGCTGCCGTCTTGCCCGTCTGTGGCGCGTGCCCGTTCTTCAGGCCGTGCTCGAAGGCCTTCTGCGGGTTGTGCGGAAATGCCTCAGCTGCGGCGTTTTCGGCGACCTTCTGCGTGGCCAGCCTCTTCGCGTTTCCTTCGTACGCCGACGGATCGAGCGCCGCAGTGGTCGGCGCCGAGATGGTGCCCACGACGGTGCCGAGGGCTTCGTTGGACGACTTCTTCTTCGCGCGGGGCGGTGGTTTGTTCATGCCCGGGCGCCGAGCACCTGACGTGCCACTTTCCAGCCCCCGGCGACAGCCTGCGCGGGGTGGGGAATTGCGCCACGACTGGGGCAACCTGTCGCGTCGGCCGCCGTGGCTCGCGCGTTGCTGTTGGGGCAGACATGATCGCGATCTCAAGAGAGCGGGGCACGGGGCGGGTGGTGTTGACGACGCACGGCGAGCTCAATGACGAGACCGTCACTGCGATGCTCGAAGCGCTCGAGCAGACCGACGAAGACGCGCCTCTGCTCATCGACCTGGCCGACGCCGGCGAGCTGAAGACGAGCCGCGAGGTGCGGCTCCTAAGCGCCCTGGCCTTTCGATCAGGCCCGGTGACGTTCCGTCACGCGCACCGCAACCACCGACGGCTCGTCAGCGCTGCGCAGTCTGCGTGACCAGCGCGTCGATGCTCTTCTTCGCATCGCCGAAGAGCATCCGGGTGTTGTCGAGGAAGAACAGCGGGTTCTCGACGCCTGCGTAGCCGGCCGCCATCCCGCGCTTCAACACCACCACCAGCTTCGACTTCCAGACCTCGAGCACCGGCATGCCGTAGATGGGGCTGCTGGTGTCGGTGAGCGCGCCCGGGTTCACGATGTCGTTCGCGCCGATGACGAGCACCACGTCGGTGTTCGCGAAGTCCGCGTTGATGTGTTCCATCTCGAGCACGATGTCGTAGGGCACGCCGGCTTCCGCGAGCAGCACGTTCATGTGGCCGGGCAGGCGGCCGGCGACGGGGTGGATGGCGAAGCGAACCGTCACGCCCTGGTCGCGCAGGTTCCTGGTCAGGTCGTGCACCGCCGCCTGCGCACGCGCCACTGCCATGCCGTAGCCGGGGACGATGACGACGCTCTTCGCCTCTCTGAGCCGCTCGGACACTTCGTCGGCCTTCAGCTCGCGCACTTCCCCGGCAGGCTCGGCGCTGGTGGCGTTGGTGGTTCCGTCGGCGGTGCCGAAGCCCCCGAAGACGACGTTCAGAATCGAACGGTTCATCGCGCGGCACATGATGATGCTGAGGATGGTGCCCGACGAGCCGACCAGCGCGCCGGTGACGATCAGCAGGTCATTCGCGAGCATGAAGCCCGCCGCCGCTGCCGCCCAGCCCGAGTAGCTGTTGAGAAGAGAGACGACGACCGGCATGTCTGCGCCGCCAATCGCCATCACCAGGTGCACGCCCAGGATCGCCGCCAGCGCCGTCATCACCAGCAGGTACGGCAGGCCCGAGGTCCCGTCGGCCATCAAAAACGGATACGCGAGCCCCGCGATCGCGATGGCGATCAGCGCGTTCAGCACGTGGCGCCCCGGGAGCAGCAGTGGCTTGCCCGACAGTGAGCCCTTCAACTTCGCCCACGCGATGATCGAACCGGTGAGCGTGATCGCGCCGACCGCGATGCCGACCCAGACCTCGCCCATGTGCACGACGCGCGTCGCCACGTCCGCGTGAATGTTCCCGCGCGGAGCCAGGTAGCTGCTCACCCCCACCATCACCGCCGCGAGGCCGACGAAGCTGTGAAGAATCGCGACCAGCTCGGGCATGCCCGTCATCTCGACGCGCCGCGCGAGCACCGCGCCGATGCCGCCACCGATGACGACGCACGACACCATCATCGCGAGGCCGAGCTCACGCCCTTCGAAGCCGCCCGCCAGCCACGCGACGCTGGCGACGACCACGGCCAGGCCCATGCCGACCATGCCGTACAGGTTTCCGCGCTGCGCCGTCTCTTGCTTCGAGAGGCCCGCGAGCGAGCGGATGAACAGCACGCCCGCCACGAGGTAGGCGATCGACATCGGCCCGTCGAGGTTGGTCAACATCAGTGATCTCCCTTCGCGGCCGGCGCCGGTTTCTCGCGGTGGAACATCTTGAGCATGCGTTGGGTGACGAGGAAGCCGCCCGCCACGTTGATGGAGGCGACGAGCACGGCCAGCGCTCCGAGAATCGACGCGGCGTCCAGCGAGGTGCCGATTTGCAGCATGCCGCCGACGACGATGATTCCCGAGATCGCGTTGGTCACGCTCATCAGCGGCGTGTGAAGCGCGGGGCTCACCGACCAGATGACCTGCCAACCGACGAAGCACGCGAGGATGAAGACGGTCGAGTGCTGCAGGAACTCGCGCGGCGCGAACCGGCCCAGCGCGAACAGCGACGCGATGACGAACATGCCGCCCAGCGTGGTGCCCCAGGCGCGGCGGGTCGGGTCGAAAATTTGCTGCTGCTTAGGCTTCGCATCCGGCGGAGGCGGCTTCGCGGCATGCACCCTTGGCGACGGCTCTTTCGGAGGAGGCGGCGGCAGAAGCTCGCCCCCGTGGGTGAGCAGGGCAGGGCGCACCACGTCGTTGTTCAGGTCGACGGTGAACCCTTTGCCGATCTGCATCTCGTTCAGCAGGTGCACGAGGTTGGTCGCGAAGAACTTGCTCGACGTCGACGCCATTCGGCTCGCGAGGTCGGTGAAGCCGAGAATCTTGATGCCGTTGAACTCGACGACTTCGCCCGGCTTGCAGAGCTCGGTGTTGCCGCCCTGCTCGGCGGCCATGTCGACGATGACGCTGCCCGGCTTGAAGTGGGTGATGACGTCGGTGGGCAGCAGAATCGGAGCCTTCGTCCCCGGCACCAGCGCCGTCGTGACGACGATGTCGACCTCGGCCGCCTGCTTCCGGAACAACGCCATCTCGGCGTCGATGAACTCCTTGCTCATCACCTTGGCGTAGCCGCCGCCGCCTTCGCCCGACTCCTTCACTTCCAGGGTGAGGAACTTCGCGCCCAGGCTCTCGACCTGCTCGCGCGCTGCGGCGCGGGTGTCGAAAGCGCGGACTTCTGCGCCGAGTGCTTTTGCGGCGGCCGCAGCGGCGAGACCTGCCACGCCGGCGCCGATGATCAGGACCTTCGCGGGAGGCGTCGTGCCTGCTGCCGTCACCTGCGCGCCGAACGGACTGCCGTACGCGTTCGCGGCTTCGACGATCGCGCGGTAGCCCGCGAGGTTCGCCATCGACGACAGCACGTCCATCTTCTGCGCGCGGCTGATGCGCGGAACCTTCTCGAGCGCCAGCGCCGACACGCGCCGCGCCGTCAAGGCCTCGAGCAGGCCTGGGTTTCGTTCGGGCTGAAGGAGTGAGGCCAGGAAACAGGCTTCCTTGAAAAGCGGTACTTCGGCCAGCGACGGTGGGCGCACCTTGAGCACGATGTCGCAGGTGCCGAAGGCGTCTTCGCGGTTGCCGAGGGTCGCTCCGGCGGCGGTGTACGCGGCGTCCGGGTAGCCTGCCGCTGCGCCTGCGCCCGTTTCGACGACGAGGGTGACGGTGGGCGAGGTGAGCTTCTTGACGGACTCGGGCGTGGCAGCGACCCGGCGCTCGCCCGGTGCGGTCTCTCGAGGAACTCCGATTCGGATGGCCATGGGCAGCGCCCTTTCTACGCTCAAAGCGCTAAGCAGGGACGCATGAAAGTGCTCTCGCAGCTCACCAGCCCCGCTTCGATTCTAAAGGTGTGGGGCGTGCTCAAGGCGGTCCCCGGCGCCGGCAAAGTGATGGGCCGCCTCGTCGGCCGCATGGCCCCGTACACCGGCACCATCAAGCCCGAGGTCGAGCGGCTGGAAGTCGGCTACGCCCGCGTCTCGATGCGCGACCGCAGAGGTCTGCGAAACCACCTGCGCAGCGTGCATGCGATTGCGCTGATGAATCTCGGTGAGGCCACCACCGGCGTCGCGATGATGGTGTCGCTGCCGGCCGACACGCGCGGCATCCCGATTCGCTTGACGATGGACTACGCGAAGAAGGCGCGCGGCACCATCACCTGCGAGTGCAGCTGCCCAGTGCTCACCTCGAACGACAAGAAAGAGGTCGAGGTGATTGGGCTGCTCAGAGACAAGAGCGGCGACGTGGTCGCGAAGTGCACCGCCCTCTGGATGATCGGCCCCGGCCGGGTTTAGGGCGTACCAGCGTCGGCGTCGACGGGCGGCGCTTCCATCGGAGCAGGCGGCGGAACTGCCTTCGCTTTTGCTTCCGTCAACGTCTTCAGCTTCGCGAGCCCCTTCTCGAAGTCGTCGCCGATCATCTTTTCCATGTTCATGAACACGCCAGCCGCCTTGCTGACGAACGCGTTCTTCCCTTCCATCTTCCAGACGACCTCGGTGGCCGGACCCGGCGTGATGGTGAAGGTCGTGGTGTTCGTCGCCTCGAACGGCTTGAGGAACTCGAGCTTGATCGAGATGAAGTCGTTCGGCCTGGCCTCGGTGATGGTCATCCGGCCTTCGCCGACCTTGTCGTTGCCCTTCCACGAGTAGATCGCACCCTGGCCGGTGGGGCTGCCTTCGTACTTGCGCTCCATCTTCGGATCCATGTCGTCCCACGGCGACCAGTCGGCCCAATTGTGGAAGTCAGCCAGCGTCGCAAAGATGATTTCGGGCGGCGCCGAGATGGTCGTCTTGCGCAGGTAGACGAACTCTGCGGGGCGCGTCGCGACGAAAGCGACGAAGCCGAGAATCACCACTGCGACCCCTGCGAGGAGTTTCTTCACCATTGGTTGGCTCCGGTTAGTTGGTGCAGCCGATGCGCGTCGTGCTGAAAGCCACTTCGTCGAACCACAGGTCGAAGCCCGCCGCCGTCGCGGTATCGCCCTGGTAGAGGATCATGCCCAGCGAGAACTTGTCGTAGATGGGCGCCGTCCACGGCGGCATGCGCGACGCGAGCACTTCGATCTGCGTCATCTCGGTGCCGTTGAGGAAGAAGTGCAGTTCGCCGGTGCCGCGGTACTCCCACTCGAGGCAAGACCAGATGTTGGTCGGCATCTTCGACTTGTTCGCAGTGAAGATGCCGTACTCGGTGGCGCCGAAGTAGTTCGGCTCGATGTCTCCGTTGTGGTCGAGCCCGAGCCGCACTTCGATGCCCGGGCCGCTGGCCGCGAACATCCCCGCGTGGACGATCGGAGTCGGCGCCTGCGCGTAGACGAAGGCGCGCCCGAAGAACGAGTTGTTCGCTGCGGGGAAGGGCTTGGTCGTGGTCAGCAGCGCGGTGCTGCCGGCGTTGCTCTTCACCGTCACGTGCAGGGACTTCGTGCCGCGCGCGAACTTTGACGTGTCGAGGACGGCGGTGTTTCCGGTGGCGTTCGTGGTCACCATCCAGCGCGCCGCGTCGATGGTCGCGCCTTCGAAGTTTTCGCAGAAGGTGAAGCCTATGCAGCCGCACTTGCTCATGCCTGCATCGCTTGAGCATGCCGGGTCGACTGCGCCGCCGCCGGCCCCGCCTGTGCCTCCGGTTCCGCCGCCGGATCCGCCCGAGCCTCCGCCAGTTCCGCCGCCCGCGCTGCCGCCGCTTCCTCCACCCGTCGCGCTTCCAGTGGTGCTGCTCGGCGAGCACGCCGACAACACGAGGGCCGCGATGACCAGGAGTCTCATGGGTCGGGCTCTTTACGTCGCTTCGTAGGTCGAATCCGCACTGTTGCGATGGCGGGACAGTGAGTCCACAGCTGGCCCGATTGCCTGAAGGTCGTCGGCCCTTAAGGTAGGGCCATTATGATCACTCTTCGCAGAGCAGCAGAGCGCGGGCACGCCAACCACGGCTGGCTCGACAGCCACCACACCTTCTCCTTCGCCGACTACCACGACCCGTCGCAGATGGGGTTCCGGGCGCTGCGGGTCATCAACGACGATCGCATCGCGGGCGGCGGCGCCTTCGGCACGCACCCCCACCGCGACATGGAAATTCTGACCTACGTCCTCGACGGGGCGCTGGTGCACAAGGACTCGATGGGAAACACGGGCCTCATCAAGCCGGGCGAAGTGCAGCGCATGACGGCAGGCACTGGCGTGCGGCACAGCGAGGCGAACGCGTCGGGCGATGAGCAGCTGCGGCTGCTGCAGATCTGGATCATGCCCGAGAAAGACAACCTCACGCCCGGCTACGAACAGAAGCTGTTCCCCGCGGCCGAGAAGCAGGGGAAGTTGCGGCTCGTCGCGTCAGCCGATGCCCGCGAAGGCAGCGTCACGCTCCACCAGGACGTCTCGCTGTATGCGGGGCTGTTTGCGAGAGGCGAGAAGGCGGAACTCGCGATCGCGCCCGAACGCCACGCCTGGATTCACGTCGCCCGCGGGTCCGTGAAGGTGAACGGCAACGTGCTCGTCGACGGCGACGCGGTGGCGATTTCCAGGGAGCCGAAGGTGGAAATCGAAGGCGTCGAGAACGGCGAAGTCCTCGTCTTCGACCTCGCCTGACCCGTTCCGTCCTGGCGGTAGAACACGCCTTCCACTGCACAGCCTCTCCCTGCTGGAGGGCACCCGCAAACCCATTCGATCGAATTCGATCGAATTCGTCGCAGTGCGTCATTCGCCATTCGAAGATCTCGCCGCAGTGCGTCTAGAAATCTTCGATCGAATTCGATCGAACTGGTGAAAGGTCGTGCCGGCGGGGGGTTGGGTGGGTCGGACAGCCGCGTCTGCGACGCGGTGCGTCGTCGGTTCGACCCAACAAAGACTGCAGTCCGCGCGTGGCGAAGCGCGTCATTCTGGTAGCGACGGTTATGAGCCTCAGTTGGTTCGGCCAAATCAGCGAGGGTCGTTCGGGAGCAACGAGCGGGCTGGCGACCTGGGCCCCGCGGGTTCGGAGCTCGCTGTGCCGTTCGACGAAGCGCCCAATGTTCGACGCAGGTGGCGCTCGTCGATCGCGTGAAAGTGGACGAGACGCGCGCGGAGTGCTGGCCGGGATGAACGGGGCGCCCCGTCCCTGTGTCCGAGTATCGTCGCGCCCCGATGGAGTGGATCTTCCTCGCCCTGGTCACCTTCGCGGGCGCGTCGATCGTCTACTTCACGCTGCGCACGGGCATCTCACCGATGCCGAGCAACCTGAAGCAGCGGGCCGCGATCCTCGACGCGGCAGCGGGCACGACGGGAAAAATCTACGAGCTCGGCGCCGGCTGGGGCGGAATCGCATTCGCGCTGGCCGATCGCTGCCCCGCTTCGCAGGTCACCGCCTACGAGCTCTCGTGGTTCCCGTACCTCACGATGCGCCTGCGTCAGCGCCTGCGACCCAGAGCGAACCTGGAAATCAAACGCGCCGACTTCCTCAAGGCTGACCTCGCCGACGGCCACGTCTTCGTCTGCTACCTCTTTCGGGCCGGGATGGTGGCGTTGAAGAAGAAGCTCGAACGCGAGGCGCCGGGCGCAAAGCTCATCACGCACACCTTCGCGGTCCACGGGTGGACACCGGAAGCCGAAGGCCGCATCGACGACCTCTACCGCTCGCCCATCTACGCCTACCGGATTCCCCGCGGCTGAGTAAGAAGCGGGAAATGGCCGACTGGGTTCGACGCGCTTCGAAGTTCCTCGGACAACGCAACACCCTGCTCGCGATGAACGCCTACCCGCCCTACGTCGGCGCCGGCATTCACATCTCGGAGGTCGCGCAGGACCTCTCGCGCATCGTCGTCACCATGTCGATGTACCCGTGGAACCGGAACTTCCTCGGCACCCACTTCGGCGGCTCGCTGTATGCGATGTGCGACCCCTTCTTCCTCTTCCAGATCCTCTTCAGCCTCGGCGATGACTACGTCGTCTGGGACAAATCGGCGTCGGTGAAGTTCATGAAGCCCGGCAAAGGCACCGTGCGCGCCGAGTTCCTGATGCCCGCTTCCAAAATCGAAGAGCTGCGCAGCCTCGCCGCCAGCGGCCTGAAGGTCGAACCTGTCTTCCAAGTGCAGGTCAAGGACGAGACCGGAGACGTCGTCGCCGACGTCGAGAAGGTCCTCTACATCCGCCTGAAGCGCCGCTAAACCTCGGGGTTCATGGCCCCGATCAAGAAGCTGATGTGCGCCAATCGCGGTGAGATTGCGATTCGCGTCTTCCGTGCGTGCAACGAGCTCGGCATTCGCACCGTCGCCATCTACAGCGACGAAGACCGGATGCACGAGCACCGGCACAAGGCAGACGAGGCGTACCTGGTCGGCCGCGGCAAGCGCCCCGTCGACGCGTACCTCGGCATGGACGAGATCCTCGACGTCGCCGTCGCCGCCGAAGTCGACGCCATTCACCCCGGCTACGGCTTCCTTTCCGAGAACGCCGACTTCGCCCGCCGCTGCGTGCAGCGCGGAATCCGCTTCGTCGGCCCCACGCCTGAAGTCGTCGCGATGATGGGTGACAAGGTCGCCGCCAAGGCGCTCGCCCAGAAGGTCGGCGTCCCCTGCGTGCCCGGCACCACGCTCAACCCCGCGTCCGTCGTCGCCGACGCCCAGAAGTTCTTCGATGCCCACGGCGCCCCGGTGCTCGTCAAAGCCGCCAACGGAGGCGGAGGCCGCGGCATGCGCGTCGTCCGCAACCGCGAAGAGCTGCCCGACGCCATCGCCTCGGCGAAGAGCGAGTCACTGGCCGCCTTCGGTTCCGACGTCCTCTTCATGGAGAAGTTCCTCGAAAAGGTACGCCACATCGAAGTGCAGGTGCTCGGCGACCAGCACGGCAACCTCGTCCACCTCTTCGAGCGCGACTGCTCGGTGCAGCGCCGGCATCAGAAGGTGATCGAGATCGCTCCTGCGCCCGCACTCGGCGCCCAGGTTCGCGATCGCATCTGCGCGGCCGCGCTCTCGCTCGCGAAAGGCGCCGGGTACACCAACGCTGGCACGGTGGAGTTTCTCGTCGACGGCGATCAGTTCTATTTCATCGAAGTGAACGCGCGGCTGCAGGTCGAGCACACTGTCACCGAGCAGGTCACTGGCGTGGACCTCGTCCAGGCGCAGATTCGCATCGCCGAAGGCGAGCCGCTGTCGTCGCCGAAGATTCGCATTCCCAGCCAGGCCAACCTGTCGACCCGCGGCTACGCGATTCAGCTGCGCGTCACCACCGAAGACCCGGCCAACAACTTCCTGCCCGACGCCGGCACGCTCACGGCCTGGCGCGCGGCCACGGGCTTCGGCATTCGGCTCGATGGCGGCAACGGGTACTCGGGCGCGCACATCTCGCCGGCGTACGACTCGCTGCTCGTCAAAGTCATCGCCTACGCGTCGACCTTCGAAGAGACGGTGAAGAAGGCGCAGCGCGCCGCCCGCGAGTTCCGCATTCGCGGCGTGAAGACGAACCTGCCCTTCCTCGAGAACGTGCTCGCGCACCCGACGTTCCTCGCCGGCCAGACGTGGACGCGCTTCATCGATGAGACCCCCGAGCTCTTCCAGATGTCGCCGCGCCGCGATCGCGCGAGCAAGCTGCTGCAGTACCTGGGCGAGGTGATCGTCAACGGCCACCCGACCGTGAAGAAGGAACAGCGCCTGCAGCCGACGAAGCTGCTCGAGGCGCGGGTGCCGGAGGTTCCGCGGGGCGCTCCGCCGCCGGGCACGGCGCAGATTCTGGCCGAGAAGGGCGCAGATGGATTGGCGAAGTGGGTGCTGTCGCAGACGCGGCCGCTGCTCACCGACACCACGATGCGCGACGCCCACCAGTCGCTGCTCGCCACGCGCATGCGCAGCTTCGACATCCTGAAGATCGCGCACGCCACTGCGCACCTCGCGCCCGAGCTCTTCAGCCTCGAGTCCTGGGGCGGAGCGACCTTCGACACCGCCTACCGCTTCCTTCACGAAGACCCGTGGGATCGCCTGCGGAAGCTGAAGGCGGCCGCGCCCAACTTGCTGCAGCAGATGCTGCTCCGCGGAGCGAACGCTGTCGGCTACACCCACTACCCCGACAACGTCGTCGAAGCGTTCATCGACGAAGCGGCCGAGGCGGGCGTCGACGTCTTCCGGGTGTTCGACTCGCTGAACGACCTCGACAGCATGAAGGTGTCGATCGATCGCATCCGGAAGACGGGAAAAATCGCTGAGGTCGCCATCTGCTACACGGGCGACGTCGCGAACCCGAAGCGGCCCAAGTACACGCTCGACTACTACGCGGATCTCGCGAAGCGCATCGAGGACATGGGCGCCCATTTCCTCTGCATCAAGGACATGGCGGGGCTGCTGCGCCCGCGCGCGGCCGGCCTGCTCGTCGATCGCTTGAAGCAGACCGTCAAGCTGCCGCTGCACCTGCACACCCATGACACGTCGGGCAACGGCGTCGCGATGTTGCTGACGGCGATCGATCACGGCGTGCACATCGTGGACGTGGCGCTCGCTCCGATGGCGGGGCTCACGAGCCAGCCGTCGATGAACGCGCTGGTCGCGGCGCTGCGTGGGTACCCGCGCGACACGGGGCTGACGAACAAGAAGCTGCAGCCGCTGGCGAACTACTGGGAAGACGTGCGCGAGTACTACGCGCCTTTTGAGTGCGGCCTGAAGAGCGCCACGTCCGAGGTCTACTTCCACGAAATTCCCGGCGGCCAGTACTCGAACCTGCGGCCTCAGGTCGCCGAGCTGGGGCTGCTCTCGCGGTGGCAGGAAGTGAAGGAAGCGTTCGCGCTGGTCAACCTGCTGTGCGGCGACATCCCGAAGGTGACGCCGTCGTCGAAGATGGTCGGCGACTTCGCCATCTTTCTGGTGAAGGGCGACCTGATCGTCCGCGCCGACACGCTCGAGGAAGCGGCGAAGCGCACCGAGGCGAAGCTCGTCGCCGAGGCGCACCGGCTCGACTTCCCGTCGAGCGTCGTCGGTTATTTCCAGGGCCAGCTGGGGCAGCCGCCGGGTGGGTTTCCCGAGAAGCTGCGCACAGCGGTGCTGAAGGGGCTGCCGCGCGTCGAAGGGCTGCCGGGCAAGAGCCTGCCGCCGCTGGATCTCGTCGCCCGTGCGAAGGAGCTGTCGGTGAAGCTCGGCCGGGAAGCGACGCGCGCCGAGGCGGTGTCGCACGCGCTGTATCCGCGGGTGTTGGACGACTTCTTCGAGGCCCGCGCGAAGTACGAAGACGTCTCGATTCTCGACACGCCCACGTACTTCTACGGCCTCGAGGTCGGGCAGGAACGCTGGGTCGACCTCGAGCCGGGCAAGACGCTGGTCCTCTCTCTCGAAGCCGTCTCGGACCCCGCGCCCGACGGAAACCGCACCGTCTTCTTCGAGCTCAACGGCCACGGCCGCCAGGTGCTGGTGAAAGACAAGTCGCTGGTCTCGCAGGTCGCTGAGCGGCGCACCGCCGAGAAGGGCAACCCCGGCCACATCGGCGCCTCGATGCCGGGCGTCGTCATCGCCACCTACGCGACAGTCGGAGCGAAGGTCGAGCCGGGCACTGCGCTGCTCACGCTCGAGGCGATGAAGATGGAGACCGTCGTTCGCGCCCACCGCGCCGGCGTCGTGAAGGAGCTCGCCGTCTCGCTGAAGGCCAAGGTCCAGGCAGGCGATCTGCTCGTCGTCCTCGACTGATCCGCGACTCCGTTCATCCCGAGAGAAGTCGAGGGATGAGCCTCCGCAGAGGTAGATTGTCCGACTGGGGGCGTGCACCGATGCTCTGGGTCATCAAAGGTTTCCTGCTCGCCTGTGGCATGTTCATCGTGGGGCGTGTCGTCGTGCAGTCTCTGCTCAGTGACTGGGTCTTCCACGCCGGGGAGTTTCGAAGAGCGATCTGGTTGGTCAGATCAGCAGGCTGGTTCGTTGCCCATGCGAGGTGGTGTGAGGCAGCCGCGCTTGAATACCTCGGCTATTTCCGTTCGGCCCGAGCCGCGAGAGAAGCGCCGTCTCCTCACGACGTCAACGCGACGATGTGTCTGAGCATCAGCGTTGGCGACTACGAGGCGGCCGTGGCCGAAGCGAAAGTCGCCGAAATCTGGCCACCGACGACGCAGACGCTGAACCCGGTACGCCCGCGGAAATCTCGAAGCTGCCGAAGCGCTGTACCGGCTCGGCTCGCGCCACGGCTACAAAGGGCAGGGCTCGAGACGACGGCCGACTCGTTGTTCGGAGCGAGGGTCGCGTTGGTGCAGACGGATTCGTTGTCGGGCTACACCGCTCCGGCGAAGTGGTTGAAGGACCATGGCGTGCGGCTGAGTGAGCTGGGCGAGGTGGTGTTCGCGGGAAACCACTCGGCGGCGCTGGCGCTGCTCGACTCGGGCGGGTCGACATCGCGGCGACGTTCGACTCGGCGTTCAACGACTACCAGGCGAAGCACCCGGCCTCGACGCTCACCGTGCTGACGCGTTTCGAAGCGCTGCCCAACGCGATGCTCGTCGCGCGCGCGTCGATGGATGAAGCGGAAAGCGATCGCCTGGTCGCGTCGACGCCCTCCACGGCGTGGGGAAGTGGCTGGAGTAGCTACGCGTCAGAAACGACGACACCCTTCCAGAACGCGACCCGGCCGGTAATCTGCTTCGCCGCGTCAGACGGCTTCGCGTAGTACCAGGCCGCGTCGGGGTTGGTCTTCCCGTTCACCTCGAGCGAGTAGTAGCTCGCGGTGCCCTTCCACGCGCACGAGGTGTGCGTGTCAGTCGACTTGAAGTAGTCGCGCTTCAGCGACGACTCAGGGAAGTAGGCGTTGCCTTCGACGGTGACGATGTCGTCCGACTCTGCGACGACCACTCCATTCCACGTTGCGCGTTTCATGTGTTTTCTCCCGGGTGATTCAGGTTGCGATGAACAGCGACAAAGCCAACGGCCACTCGTGGTTCACCCACGCCTTCGTGGTGGCGAACCTGGACGCGAGGCCCCAGGCGCGGAGCTCGTCGAGGTTGAAGCGATGGCTCGACTCCGTCCACACGGTCTCGCCAGTGGCAAAACGAACCTCGAGCTCGAGCTGCTTCACCTCGGCAGTGGTCGCGCGCACCGCTCTCAGGTGCATCTCGACGCGGCGGGCCTCGGCGTTCCATCGGGCTTCGTGGGTGAACGCGCTCAGGTCGAACGTCGCGCCGTACTCGCGGTTGAGCCGCGCGAGCACGTTCTTGTTGAACGCGGCGGTCACTCCCAGCGCGTCGTCGTAGGCAGGCAGCAGGCGCGCCGCCGGCTTCTCGAGGTCGGTGCTCAACAGCAGGGCGTCTCCCGGTTCGAGCGCGGCGCGGACGTCGCGAAAAAACTGAAGCGACTCGGCCCTGTCGAAGTTCGAGAGGTTGCTGCCGAGGAAGAGCACGAGCCGTCGGTGCCCCAGTGGGCGCGCTGGAGCCTCGAGCAGGCCGTCGATGAAGGTCCCCTCGACGCCGGTGACGGCAACCGTCTTCAAGTCCTCGAGGTGGCGACGGCAGCCCTGAAGCGCAGCGGCCGACACGTCGACCGCGATGAAGCGGGTGGTTGGCTGGCGCGCTGCGACGGGCTCGAGCACCAGGCGCGCCTTGCGGCCGTGACCGGGGCCAAGCTCGACGACCTCGAGGGGCCCGGGCAACAACGCGAGCGCCGCAGCGATGCTGCCCGAAAGCAGCGCGGTGTCGACGCGCGCGACCTCGTACTCCGGCAGCAGGGTGATGGCCTCGAACAGCGCCGAGCCCAGGTCGTCGTAGAGCAGCGCGGAAGGCAGCCTCTTTTGCCGCGCCGTGAGCCCCTCGCGAATCAATCGATTCATCCACCAACCCCCTCGGTGACCAGCCGGAACTTAGCGAAGACGTGCTGGTAGTGCGGCTGGAACCAGTTGCGGAAGCTGGGGCGAAGAAGGGCGAGGTCGGTGCTGGCGCTGGCGCCCTTCATCACGAAGTGCTGCCCGTCGAAGAAGTTCGCCGAGTAGCCGCGGTAGAAAGGCAGCGGCTCGAAGCCATCGAAGGGGCCGAACGTCGTCGAGGTCCACTCCCAGCCGTTGCCGATCAGGTCGGCGATTCCGAACCGGCTGTCGCCGCGCGAGAAGGTGCCGCTGGTGACCGGGTCGAACCGTGCGAAGCCATAGTTCCCATGCAGCTCGGGCTTCGCGCCCTCGGCATCGGCGAAGGCTGCGCGGTGCCACTGGGCTTCGGTCGGCAGTCGCGCCGCCTTCCACGCCGCGTAAGCGGTCGCCTCGGCATGACTCACGTAGACCGGCCAGTCGTCGGGCAGGGGCACCTCGCCGAACATCGCCTTCCACCACCACTTTCCGTCGCGGTGACGCCAGAAAGCGGGGTGCTCGATGCCCTCTCGCGCGAGCCAGCCCCACGCGGCGTCGCCCCAAAGGGATCGGTCGCGGTAGCCGCCCGCCTGAACGAAGGCCAGCCACTCGCCGTTGCTGACCGGCAGCCGCGCCATCGTGAAAGGCGGAACGTCGACGGAGTGGCGCTCGTACTCGTTGTCCCAGCCGACGTGCGGCGCGGTGCTCCGCGCAAGGCCGAGCACCGCGGGGCCTTCAGGAACCGGCACCCCGCCACCTGCCGCGGCAGCTGGGGTCACCACTGGCAGCGGGCCGGGACGCTTGAACGCCAGGTCGGTGCGCGCAAGCAGGTAGCTGAGCGTCTCGGCGTGCATCAGCCGGTGCTCGATCGCCATTCGAGCTGCCCAGCCGCCGTCGAGCCACCCGGTCAGCGGCGCCTGGTCGAGGGCCTCGTCGACCGCTTGCCGTGCGCGAAGAATCCAGGGCGCGAGCTGCTCGGGCGAAGGCCAGTCGGCCGCGGTGTCGGCCGGGGTGCTGCCGTCGATCGGGTCGATGCCGAAGTCGAAGAGCTTCTCGAAGGGTGCATTCACCGGCGCGTGCCCGAGGGCGTCGCGGCACACCAGGCTCCAATCGAAGGCCTCGAGGTGACCCAGATAAAAGATGAACCGGTGCCGTTCGGCGACGGGGCGCTCGGTCAGCCCCCTGGGCGTCAAGAGGGCGAACAGACCGTCGGTCGCTCGTCGGGCAGCCGTGAGCTGAGCGCGAAGCGCCCCCCGAAGTCCCATGTTGCTTTCTAACGTGGGCACAGCGCGCCGCGCACGCCGAAGGTTCAGGTCGAGAGGAGCATCAGTCCCTCGCGGCCGGCGTGTTGGCTGTGACGTTCGCACTTCGACTTTCCCCACTCGGATGAATCCGGGCGTTCTATCGCGGCCCTCCAGATGCCCCGTTGTCCTCCCCCCTGCGCTGATCCATGTTCCGCGTCGCCTTGAGGAAGCTGACGACGACGTTGTTCGGCGAGACGCACACCTTTCCTTCGATGAAGGACGTGTTGGCGCGCGCGAACGAGCCGAGGTCGGGAGACGTGCAGGCGGGGCTGGCGGCGCGGTCGATGCGTGAGATGGCGGCCGCGAAGCTGGTGCTGGCCGACGTCACGCTGCGCGAGCTGCGCGAGAGCCCTTCCGTCCCCTACGAGCTCGACGAGGTGACCCGCGTCATCGAGGACGACCTCACGAAGCCCCAGGCCGACCGCGCCTACCGCAAGGTCTGCGGCTGGTCCGTCGCCGAGCTCCGCGAGTGGATTCTCGATTCGTCGACGACCGGCGAACAAATCAACGAAGCCTCCCCCGGCCTCTCGCCCGAGATGGCCGCCGCCGCCGCCAAGCTGATGTCGAACCTCGACCTCGTCATGGCCGGCCGCAAGATTCGCGTCACCGCCCGCTGCAACAACACCATCGGCCTCGAGGGCCGCATCAGCTCCCGGCTGCAGCCCAACCACCCCCGCGATGAAGTCGCTGGCGTCCTCGCCGCCATCAAAGATGGCCTCAGCTTCGGCAACGGCGACGCCGTCATCGGCATCAACCCCAGCACCGACGACATCGGCAAGTGCGCCGACCTCCTCAAGGCCACGAAGGACCTGATGCGCAGGTTCCGTGTGCCCACCCAGAACTGCGTCCTCGCGCACCTGACCGTGCAGATGGAGGCGATAGAGAAAAACGGCGCTCCGCTCGACCTGATGTTCCAGTCGATCTCCGGCTCGGAAGGCGCCAACAAGAACTTCGGCGTCAGCGTGAAGCTGCTCGACGAGGCCGCCGACATGACCCGCCGCGAGGGCACCGCCCAGGGCCCCAACGTCATGTACTTCGAGACCGGCCAGGGCACCGCGCTGTCCGCCAACGCCCACCACGACACCGACCAGGTCACCATGGAGGCCCGCGCCTACGGCCTCGCCCGTCGCTACCAACCTTTCTTGCTCAACAGCGTCGTCGGCTTCATCGGCCCCGAGTACCTGCGCGACGCCAAACAAATCACCCGCGCCGGCCTCGAAGACCACTTCATGGGCAAGCTGCTCGGCATCCCGATGGGCTGCGACGCCTGCTACACGAACCACGCGAACGCCGACCAGAACGACCAGGAAAATCTCGAGATGCTGCTCGCGATGGCCGGCGTCAACTACCTCATGGGCATCCCCATGGGCGACGACGTGATGCTCAACTACCAGACCACTTCCTTTCACAACAACGCCGCGCTGCGAGAGCTGCTGAAGCTGAAGCCCGCTCCCGAGTTCGAGGCGTGGATGGAATCGATGGGCCTCTGGCGCAACGGCAAGCTCACCGCCCGCGCCGGCGACGCCAGCCTCTTCGCCACCGGGCCCCGCCGATGAGCGACCTCGAGGACCTCGTTCGCAAGGTGCTGCGCGAAGAGCTCGAGAAGTTGGGCGAGCCCGTGCCTCGGAAAGCCGTCGTCCCCGAGGAAGCGTGCGTCGACGGCTGCGTGCCGCGCGTGGTGAAGGTGAACCCGCCGCGTGACGAGCGCGAGTTGAAGCGCATCGCCGGCCAGACGCCTGCCCGCATCGTCCAGGGCCGCACCGGCACGCGTTACCTCACCAAGGTCTACGTCGGCCTTCGCGCCGAGCACGCCATCGCCCTCGACGCCGTGCAGAGCGAGGTCCCCGACGACTTCCCCAAGAAGCTCAACGCGATTCCTCTCGCGAGCCGCGCCACCAGCAAAGAGGACTACCTGCTGTACCCCGAGCACGGCCGCCGGCTGAACGACGAGAGCCGCAAGCGCGTCGAGGCCGAGGCGACCAAAGGCGTCGACGTGCAGCTCATCGCGGCCGACGGGCTCGCCGCGTGGGCGATTCTCGAGCAGGGCGAACAGCTGATCCCCGCGTTGGAACGTGAGCTCAAGGCCGTCGGCCTCACCGTCGGCAGGCCCCTGTTCGTCCGCTTCGCGCGCATCGGCGTTCAGGACGAAATCGGAACCCTCACCCAGGCCCGTTCGACCGTCATTCTCGTCGGTGAACGGCCAGGCCTCGGCACCGGCGACTCCCTGTCCATCTACACCGCGTTCAAGCCGCGCTTGAATCAGGACAACTCGGAGAAGAACTGCCTGAGCAACATTCGACCGCTCGGCCTGCCTTTGCTGGACGCGGCGAAAGAATGCGCGGCCCTGATGCGGCGAACCTTTGATGCCGGCGGCGGTGGCCTGCACCTGGTGCGTCCCCGGTGATCGACCTGTGGCCAAAGCTGTTGGCGTGCCGGCAGCTTGACCTCGTCGACGCGCAGCTGGCCGAAGCGCTGAAGCTCGACCCCAGCAAGCACCGCAGCGTGGGCCTGGTGACGTGCGACCAGGACGACTCGCTGTACGTCGCGCTCGACCACTGCACCAAATTCGCGAACGTCGAGGTGCTGTTCGGCCAGAGCTTCTACGCGGGCAGCAAGGTCGCCAGCGGCCCGTTCTCGGGCGAGGTGATGGGCATCGTCGCGGGCACCGACCCAGACGAGGTCGCCGAGGCGCTGTGGGCGCTGCGCACGTGCCTCAAGGAAGAGGTGCGCTTCCAGACCTTCGAGGGCGACAACCCGCCTGCGTTTCTCGCGCACGTCATTGCCGAGACGGGCACGTACCTGTCGCCGCAGGCCGGGGTGAAGGCGGGGGAGGCGATGGCGTATTTGATCGCTCCGCCGCTGGAGGCGACCGTCGCGGTCGACGCCGCGCTGAAGGCGGCCCCCGTGAAGCTGGCCAAGTGGATTCCACCGCCCTCCGAGACCAACTTCGCCGGAGCGTTTCTCACCGGCGCGCTCGCCGACTTGAACGCGGCGCGCGATGCGTTCATCGAAGCGGTCGAGGCCGTCGCGAAGGCGCCGTTGCAGGCGTCGCGACGGCCAGACCGGCTGCGGCGTTAGGACTTCGGCGCCGAGGATGATCAGCAGCTTTCGCATGCCGTGCCTTTGCCGAAACCTTCTTCGCGCCCTGTATCGTCTCAGCCAATGAAAGCGCTCGCACTTTTCGCACTGCTTCTCGGAGGCAGCCCCGCCGTGGAACCGACCTGCTGCCGCACGAAGGAAGAGCTGAAGGCCAACGACGGGAAGCGCGTCGTGCTCGAAGGCGTGTACCGGGCGACGCGCATCGAGATGCGGAAGCGGCCAGACAAGCCGAAGCTTCATGCGCTGCTCGAGACCGACGGCGGGACGCTGGTGATCGGTGTCTACTATCGCGCCGATGGGCTCCGGCCTGCCGAAGAGCTCGCCCGCCTCGATGGCAAGCGCGTGCAGGTCGTCGGCGTCGTCAACATGCGGACCCCGTCCCAGACGTCACCCGACGGCATTCCGATGGCCTCCATGCTCGAGCCCTGCGTGTCGCCGGTCGAGCGCGTCACTGCTCTCTAGCTCTGCTCGACTTCGCGCCTGAGAATCGGCCGACCTTCCCCGTCAATGCCCCGAGGAACTGGCGAGAGAACCGGCGGAGGATCCGATTTCTGTCACGGGGTTCCGCGGCACAGTTGTGCCGAACCACCTGCGACGAAGCGGGAACGCGCGAGAGGGCCGTCTCCCGCGAGCAAGAAGACCCGGTACGCGTAGCGCGGGGGAGGAAACGCCGCGGCCCCGGAATCGGGGCGGGGCAGGCGGCTCATCCTCGACTTCTCGGGATGAGCGGGGCGCGGCTACTTCGGCTCTTCGTCTTCGCGGTTCTGAACGAACTCGAAGCCGAAGCGGCCTTTGACGCAGAGGTGGCCGCCGGTGACGGAGTTATCGGACGGAGAGGTGACGCGGACGATGCGGTTGTCCTGAACGCGGAGGCTCAAGGTGCAGCCGACGCCGCAGTAGGGGCAGATGGTGTCGGTGACGGTCTGCTTCGACTCGTCCCACTTGCCGGCCTGGCGCAGGTCGAACTCGCTCTTGAACATCAGCGCGCCGGTGGGGCACGCGCCGACGCAGTTGCCGCAGTACACGCACGCGGACTCGGGAATCGGCACGGCGTGCTCGGTCGAGATGCGCGCCTCGAACCCGCGCCCGGCGACGGCGATCGCGAAGGTGTTCTGCGCCTCGGTGCCGCAGGCCTGCACGCACTTGTAACAAAGCATGCACTTCGTCGAATCGAACACGTAGAGGTCGTTGTCGACCTTCGGCGGCTGAGCGACGGTCGCCGCGCGCGCCCCATCGGTCTCTTCGTGATGCCCGGGGATCGCCGAGTCGCGCACGCCGGCCGGCGACGCCGCGGCCTTCGGGCCGAACCGCTCAGGCTTCGCGCCGTACCGTTCTGCGTACGCCTTGAACGCCGGCGCGGTCGACATATCGACCGATGAGCCGAGCAGCTCGAGCACCAGCCTTCGCGACGTGCGCACGCGCTCGCTGTCGGTCTTCACCACCATGCCCGCTTCCACCTTTCGCGAGCACGCCGGCGCGAGCACACGCGCGCCTTCGACCTCGACCACGCAGACCCGGCACACGTTGATCGGCGTGAGGTTCGCGGCCCAGCAAAGCGTCGGCGTCGAGATGCCCTGCGCCTCGCACGCGTCTCGCAAGGTCGACCCCTCGGGCACGGACACGGGCTTGCCGTCGATCGTCAACGCCACCTGCCGGGGAGCCACGGTCATGGCGCGAACCTCTTCAGCGCCGACTCGATCGCCGACGACGCGGTCTGGCCCAGGCCGCAGATCGACGCATCCCGCATCGCCTGCCCGAGCTCGTTGAGAAGCTTCAGGTCGTCCGCGCGCGGCTGGTGGTTGCCGAGCCGCGCGATCAGCTCTTCCTGCCGCACGGTGCCGACGCGGCACGGCACGCACTGGCCACACGACTCGTCGCGGAAGAAGGCCGCGATGCGCCGCAGAATCGGCATCAGCTGCACCTGGTCGTCGAGCACGAGGACGACGCCAGAGCCGAGCGTCGCTCCGAGCTTCCTCGTGTCTTCGATCGTCAACGGTACCGACAGCTCGTCGCCGCTGACGAAAGTGCCGGCCGCTCCACCGAGGAGCACGGCCTTGATCTGCCGGCCCCCGGGCACGCCGCCGGCCATCGAAATCAGCCCGTCGAGCCGCAGCCCGAACGGAACTTCGTAGGTGCCGGGCCGCGCGACGTTGCCGCTGACGCAGAAGAGCTTCGTGCCGGGAGACTCCTTCGTGCCGAGCGAGGTCCACTCGGCGACGCCGCCGCGGACGATCTCGAGCGCAGCCACCAGCGTCTCGACGTTGTTGATCGCGGTCGGCTTCCCGAAGAGCCCGACGTTCGCGGGAAACGGAGGCTTGTTTCGCGGCTCGCCGCGCAGGCCTTCGATCGAGTTGAGCAGCGCCGTCTCTTCGCCGCAGATGTACGCGCCTGCGCCGCGCCGCACTTCGAGCTCGAACGTGTAAGTGCTGCCCATCAAGCCGGCGCCGAGCAGCCCACGAAGGCGCGCCTGGTGCACCGCGTTCTCGAGCCGATCGGCCGCCAGCGGGTAGTCGCCGCGCACGTACAGGTAGCCGTGCTCGGAGCCTGTCGCGATGGCCGCCAGCGTCATCGACTCGACGAGCGCGTAGGGATCTTCCTCGAGCAGCACGCGGTCTTTGAAGGTGCCGGGCTCGGACTCGTCGGCGTTGCAGACGAGGTAGTGCGGGCGCGCGGGGCTGCGGGCGACGGCTTCCCACTTGCGGGCGGTGGGGAAGGCGGCCCCGCCACGGCCGACGAGCTTCGCGTCGTTGACTTCCCGAATGATGCCTTCGGGGCCGAGGGCGATCGCGCGACGCAGCGCTTCGTAGCCACCGTTCGCGCGGTAGTCGTCGAGGCTCGAGGGGTCGACCTTGCCGACGCGCGCGAGCAGCTTGCGGTGCGGCAGCTCGTCCAGGCGATTCGGAGCGCCGTCTTCGACCACACGCTGCTCGAGCGCGACGCGGATCTTCTCGACCGTCGCGTGGCCGAAGCCGCGCTCGAAGGGCTTGTCTCCGGCGGCGGCGAGCATCGCGGCGGGCGCCTGCTCGCAGAGGCCGAGGCAGGGGCTGCGCGCCCAGCGTGAAGTCGTCTTCGGGCGGTTCGCAGAGAAAGGTTCGGCGCGGTGGGGGGCGTCGCCAACCGATGGGCCGATGGCCGCAGGCAGCGCCGCGCACAGCTTCTCGGCCCCGGCGACCTGGCACGCAATGTCATCGCAGACGTACATGAAAGCGGTCGGCCGTTCGGTGAGCGAGAGCAGCGCGTAGAAGCTGGCGACCCCGTACGCCTCGGCGGGAGGCACGCCCAACCGCCGGCACACGTATCCGAGACCGCCCGCGCTCACCCACCCGATGCGCGTCTGCAGCGCGAGCAACGCGGGAAGCAACAGGTGGCGGCGCGACTTCACGACGGCCGCGGCCAGGGGCGCTTCGGGCGCCGACGGGCCGAGCACCGCGTCGACCGCCGCCTGCTCGGCCTTGCTCTCAGGGCGATCGATGGGTCGAAGATCCACGGATGCGGTTTCTAGCCCGGCTAGGAATCTCGTTCATGGTTCGTCTGCTTGTTGTGATCGCGCCGCCACCTCCGCCCCCCTTCTCCCGTCCCGGCGAAACGTGCGCCGAGGTGAGGTTCGAGGGAATGCCCGAGGGGGCGCCGACGAACACTGCTGCACGCTGAGCCGCGGAAGGAAGACGGTCTACATCACGGACAACAAGGTCGAAGACCAGCTCGCGCCGGTGTTGAGGCTCTAGAAGAAGTAGCGAAGTCGGCTTTCGGGTATGAACTCTGGATGCGCGGCGTCCTCCTCTTCTGTCTGTTGGTGTCGGCAGCTGGGTGTTTCAACTTCCAGGCAGATCGCGACGTCTGCCGCGCCCAGGGCCGGTGCACCGACGCAGGCGGCGCGGGCACGGGCGGAGGCGCGGGCACGGGCGGAGGCGCGGGTACGGGCGGAGGCGTGGGTACGGGTGGAGGCGTGGGTACGGGCGGAGGCGTCGCGGCGGGAGGCGGTGAAGGCGGCGGCGCTGGAGTCGGCGGCGGTGAAGGCGGCGGAGCGGGCGGAGCGGGTGGCGGCGAAGGTGGTGGAGCGGGTGGCGGCGAAGGTGGTGGAGCGGGTGGCGG
>Ga0209181_10001617_pt1 | contig 38794 bp, 24 predicted proteins | sample MAT05_FD_187208 | JGI IMG/M metagenome (GOLD analysis project Ga0209181, IMG submission 187208) | Freshwater microbial communities from Lake Fryxell liftoff mats and glacier meltwater in Antarctica - MAT-05 (SPAdes) (version 2) | ecosystem: Environmental > Aquatic > Freshwater > Ice > Liftoff... | reverse complement strand
TCTATAGCTTGTTGTTGTAATGCAGCTTGGATGTGACCACGACCTGCGATCGCTAGCCAAACATCTGGTATTCTGGGCTTAATTATAGCCAGCGCTTGCAATAATTTGTCAACTCCGGTTCGATGTACTAAGCGGCGTGATGTGAATAGGATACGACGATTAGTTGGCCAGCCTAGCTTTGTACAAGCCTCCTGGGGTGATAAATTTGGTTGAAACCAGTTAATATCAACTCCACCAGGAATAATATTAATTTTGCTCCACGGTACTTGATATTTATCATGTAGAATTTTACCAAATGCTTTGCTCAAAACAATGAAGCGATCGCACCGATTATAAGTGTTTTGTTCTATTACCCAGTGTTTGATTAAAAGACTAAGGTTTTTATTAACCACTTCTTGCTGACTCTCAGAAGCCCAAGGGCCATGAAAGTTAAAAGTAACTGGTACTCCCTTTGGTAAAATATCTAAAATAGGGAAGCTATATAATGCAAAGTGCAAATTAATAGCATCTGGTTTGCTTGTTCTTGTTTTCTGGAAATTAGTGCGAATCGACCATAATCTTTGCCAAATAGCACTATCAACAGAAGCCAAATTAGTCAGCTTAATCGGCGAATTTATCTCAGCCTCTGGTAAACCGACTCCGCATAATTCAACCTGGTCTTTATTTGCAGCTAATTTATGAGTTAATTCATAAATATACCTTTCTAATCCTCCGGGATTTTTGGGAAACCACCCTAATCCAAGGGTGAGAATAGATGCAGATGATGAAGTAAAATTTTCTGGTTTATTTTCCACTGATGTATCTCCTATAAATATATTAAAACAGGCGCACATCTATGCGCTTCTACGTTTGTATTCAAACCTGAATCATTAAAATTTACGAATAGACATTACCAATAATATTTTTTGTATAGAAAACCAATTTATAAACTATTTATATGTCAACGTCAACAAGGAATTAAAACTGTGTGTTTATTAACTAAACAATACCGATATAGATATATATTATACCTGCTAATTAAGAAACCTGAATGCTATATGGAGAAAGAAAAAAGCCGCTATTAAGTAATAAATTTAGAACTATTTCGTATTAATTTTTACTATTAGTATCAAACAATGAGTAAATATTAATACATTAAATGTATTAGCTGAAAATTCAAAGAATTAGGTGAGTTTTATAAAGCTTATAGCGGTTCCCATTTAGATGCGGTACAACATTATATTACGAGGTGTAGGGGCACGGCAGTGCCGTGCCCTTACGGGTTCACTTGCCATTAAATGTCATGTCTATGCTTCAAAATAGTTATATTTTTTGCGGATTACCGAAAAAATGATTGTATATAAATAATTAAAAGCTTAAAAAGTATATGAAAAATAAATTACTGGCGCAGTTAATAAAACTCCGTCACCAACTCAACCAGCACATCAAAAAAATATTTAAGATTAGATATATACAAAAAAGTAAACCTTTCAACTTTTTACTCAGTCTGACTGTTGGAGTAATTGTTACTGCTCTTGGAATTACAACAGACTGGGCGACAACCGGAACACGCACGCTTATCTACGAAACATCGTCGATAAGTAATACTGTTGGCAGTGAAATGCTAATACAAAACAATACTGAAACACCTACACTTACACACAAAGAAATCTCGATAAGTAATACTATTGGCAGTGAAAATATGCCGATACAAAACAATACGGGAACATCCACACCTACCTATAAAACATCGTGGATAGGTAACACGATTGGCAGTGGAAATCTGCGGGTACAAAACAATATTGAGGCAATGGATGTTGCCCCTGATGGCACAGTTTATACTAACAGCCATTGGGATGAGGCGGGAATGGAGGCAGGAATATATAAGGATGGTAAGGTTATTGGTGCCCTTGGAGATACTCACGGCTGGAGTCGTGGTGGTGGCATAGCTGTAACAGCAAATAGTAAATATATTTACCTTGCCATGACTCAGGGATCGAGGGGTAAAACAAATGAAGATTACCCCCCTGAAGGAACAACTTGGCATTGCGTTAGACGTTATGACTTGTCGGGAAAACCTGCACCGTTTCCTGAAGGGCGTGGCTGGGATAAAAGTATGTTAATTACCAGTACTAAAAGTGAAGTCACTGGATTGGCAACTGTGGGAAGTGAGTTATATGTTAGTGATGTTGCTACCAACCAGATTCGTGTCTATGATACTGATACGATGAAGGAACTCCGCAGTTTTAACTTTGCCAATCCAGGAGCAATAACTGTTGATCCACAAAAAAATCTGTGGATTATTCAAAGCAAAAATGGTAGTAAACCTGCCAAAATTATCCATTATTCCCAGAGGGGAAAGCAATTATCCCAAGAGATTGCAGATATCGTTGAACCAACTGCGATCGCAATTGATCATCAAGGTAAGCTGTTAGTAGCAGAAAATGGGCCACGTCAGCAAATGCTGGTTTATGACATCAAAGATAAGCCGACGCAGGTGGCTAGTTTTGGTTCTAAAGGCGGTATCTATGCAGGAGTTGCTGGTGAAGTTGGAGATTTAAAACTTTATGGACTTACTGGAGTTGGTACAGATGCTTCAGGCAATATTTATATAAATAGTAATGGTTTCAACAAATCAGGAACAGATTTGCGGAAATTTTCGCCATCGGGAAAACTAATGTGGCGATCGCTGGGATTAATATTCGTCGATAATGCAGATGCCGATCCTAAAACTGATGGTGTAGATTTATTCACCAAACAAGAACACTATCTCATGGACTACAGTAAGGCTGCTGGTAAGCAATGGACTTATAAAGCCTACACTTTAAATCCTTTCAAATATCCTCAAGATCCCCGTCTGCATACATCGCCAGATGGAACCTTTGTTCGCCGCATCCAAGGGAAGCCGTTTTTGTTTCTCACAGATATGTATAGCAGTTTCCTGCAAATATATCGTTTTAATCCAGACACAGATGGGAAAATTGCCATACCAGCCGGAATGTTTGTCGGTACCAATGGCGATAAAAAATCAATAGCGGGAAAATGGCCACCGAGTCAACCAAAACAAGGCGAATGGATCTGGCGCGATCGCAACGGTAATGGCAAATTTGAAAACAACGAATATGATACCAGCAAAGATTATCCTTATATCGGCGGATGGTGGGTAGACAGCAAAGGAGATGTTTGGAAAGCTTTGCGAACAGAAGATGGCATTCGACACTATCCTTTACAGGGAATAGATCCTAAAGGCAACCCCATCTACAGTTATAGTTCGATGGAAAAGCAAACTACTCCCAAAATATTTAACGACTTGCGGCGAATCGAATATTTCCCCCAAACAGATAGTATGTACTTGTCAGGATTCACAGTAGATCACCCTGCATTCGGCGACGATACTGGAGTTGCTGGATCTGAGATTGTCCGTTTTGACAATTGGAGTAAAGGAAATCGTACTCCCCGTTGGCGGATTGTAATTCCCTATGACACCACCGGCAAACGTGAAGTGTCTACGGCAGCCATGAGTGTGGCGGGAGACTATGTATTTGCCGTGACAGTCAAAACCGCAGAGGTATATGTCTATAATGCCAAGACGGGAGCGCAAGTACAACAGTTAAAACCAGGCCCAGAAGTTGGAGGCGAAAGTGGCTGGATTGATATACCCTACGGTATCCGCGCTTTTCGGCGTTCAAATGGTGAGTATCTGGTATTTGTGGAAGAAAATTGGAAAGGAAAAGTAATTATCTATCAGCTGCCGGGGTAAGCGTTTAATATCATGTGCGCTTAAAAAAAGTTTAGGGAATAGCTATAGCAATCCTATCTGATTTGTAAAAATTTGTGGTGTCCAGATCCACGACTTATCAAACAAATCGAAGAGTGAGGTACACCCGTAAGGGCACGGCACTGCCGTGCCCCTACACCAGGCGATATAATGTTGTACCGCATCTGAATGGGAACCGCTATATATCTCTTTTTTCTTTCTTTCCTTTGCGCCCTTCTCTAACGAGACGCTACGCGATAGCGTACTTTGCGGTTCGTTTTATTATTTATATTTTTCACCAATCAAATAGGACTGCTATATATGTAGAGAGATAAACCTCATCTATGTTGAGAACCGTAGTTTTTGCCCTCACCCTAAATCCCTCTCCCTACTTGGGAGAGGGACAACTTTGCGGCTCCCCTTCTCCCAAATTTGGGAGAAGGGGTTGGGGGATGAGGGTTTATTTCTTTTCATACGGAAAGAACTACAGTTTTCAAGGTGGACATGGTTTATGTGATTAAATGTATCGCAGGTTGAATAAATAAATTAAGCATAATGCTTCATGCGGCGAGACTCCATTTTTTACAAACTCTTTCAACAATCTCCCACTTTGCTATTTGAATTATTGACAAATCCGCCCACAAATGCAGATGCTTATCGATTTGATTCAGTAGCTGTCAAAGAACCTAAATTTGAGATAGATGGTGTATTTCTCCCACCAGAAAATGAAGGTGCAGGTGTTGTATATTTCTGTGAAGTACAGTTTCAAAAAGATGAACAGCTTTACGAGAGAGTATTTGCAGAATCTTCACTATATTTCTACCGCAACCGAATCAGATTTAGCGACTGGCAAGCAGTGATAATTTACCCATCTCGCAGTCTTGAACAAAGGGATATTTATCCCCATCGCTCATTCCTGAATGGTGGACAAGTACATCGAGTGTATTTGGATGAATTAGGGGATATTCGTCAATTACCTTTATGGTTAGCGCTAATGGTGTTAACTACTGTGGAAGAAGAACAAGCACCACAAGAAGCTAGATATTTAGTTGAGCGATCGCGCCAAGAACAAGCTCAACCATCAAGTAGCGTCATAATAGAATTAGTGACGACGATAATGGTGTACAAGTTTGAACAATTAAGCCGAATGGAGGTAGAATCTATGCTAGGAATCACGCTTAAGGAAACGAGGGTTTACCGCGAAATTAAAGAAGAAGGACGAGAAGAAGGACGAGAAGAAGGACGACGAGAAGAGGCTGCTAACCTCATTATTCGATTGTTGACTAAGCGCTTTGGAGAACTCTCTGAAGAAATACGCTCCTCAATTTCTGGTTTAACCCTACCTGTTCTAGAAGATTTGAGCGAAGCAGTATTAGATTTTACTAGTTTGGTTGATTTACAAGCTTGGTTAGTAGCAAGATAAAAGTGCGTTAGCGATCGCGCAGCGTTCCTCAGGAAAGCTACGCGCAGCGTATCGGAGAGTAGGCATTGCTTCTGTAGTTTACCAACCAAAAATCATACTGGAATTTCCATGATAAATTCTGTACCTTCACCGAGAACTGAGTTAAAACTCAATTTTCCGCCGTGGGTTTCTTCAACGATTTGACGAGCGATCGCAAGTCCTAATCCCGTTCCTTTACCAACAGCTTTCGTAGTAAATAAATGGTCAAATACTCTCTGTTTTACTTCTTCATTCATCCCCTTACCATTATCAGCAATAGCAATTTTAACTAGATGATTTTCGACTGAGGTTGTAATTGTAATGCGGTTAGGATTGGCATTAATTTCTTCAAACTTGCGTCCCTGATTAGATTCATCTAATGCATCAATAGCATTAGCGAGAAGATTCATAAATACCTGATTTAATTGACCAGGAAAGCATTCAATTTGAGGTAAATTACCGTATTTTGTGACAACTTCAATAGCAGGACGGTGTTCATTAGCCTTAAGACGATGTTTGAGAATGAGGATGGTGCTATCAATGCCTTGGTGGATATTAAAACGCACTTTATAATCTTGATCGGCACGAGAGAAAGTACGTAAACTAGTACTGATGTTTTTTAACCTGTCGCACGCCATAGACATGGAATCAATCATCTTGGGTAAGTCTTGTAAGCTATAATCCAAGTCGATTTCTTCGGCGTGATCAATGATTTTATCACTTTTGTTGGGTAAACTTTCTTGATAGAGTTTTAAATGTTCGATAATATCAGTAAACGTTGGTTTAGCTTGTTTGAGACTAGCAGCAATGAAACCGAGCGGATTATTCATTTCGTGAGCTACCCCAGCAACTAAATTGCCCAGTGCAGACATTTTCTCACTTTGCACCATTTTTAATTGGGCGTTTTGTAGATCAGTTAGTGCTTGTTCTAAATCGTGTGATTTTTGTTGCAAGGCAAGTTCAGCAAGTTTCCGTTGCGTAGCTTCCCGATCGGCATCGCTAATATCCAAAATTAATCCATCCCAAACCAGAGTTCCATCTGCGTCTTGTTCGACTCGAGCTTCAGCGTGAATCCACTTGACGATTCCAGATGGTGTAATAATTCGCCCTGACCACTCATAAGGAGTTAGAGTTTGCATTGAGTTGGTAAGAGACTGCTGGTAACTTGCGGCATCATCTGGATGTATTCTCTCCAAGAGAAAGCCCACATTAGCGATCGCTTGCTCTGGCGTAATTTCGTATACTTTATAACAGTCTGCACTGATGTACGGTAGAGACATTGCACCATCAGCAGATATCCGGTATTGATAAACAACGCCAGGAACATTGTCTACAAGTTTCTCAAAGCGAGAGTTACTTGCACTCAATTGGGCGAATGACTCCTCTAGCTGTTGGGCATATTCTCGCGATCGCTCATAAAGTTGGGAATTTTCTATGGAAATTGCCGCTTGAGCGCACAGCAAGTTGAGCAGTTCGACGCGATCGCTCGTAAACGCTCCAGTCGCCAGATTGTTTTCTAGGTACAATACGCCCAGCAACTTCCCTTGATGCAAAATCGGGCTGCACAAGATACTCTTGGGCTGCTGTTGCTGAATGTAGAAGTCATTAATTAATTGCGCTTCTACTGTAGCATCAATAATTACTGCTGGTTGTAAACTGCGTTTGACAGTATTAATTAAGCCAACTGGTACATCAATAGACTCTTCAAATGGCTCTGGATTGGTCAGCATTGGAGAAAAATCAACTTTGGTATTTACATTGTTCTGTATACCCAGCTTTGCTAATGCCCGAATCTGTAATTTATCTGACTCCACAAGCATTAACACACACTTATCAGCTCCAGCATTTTCAATGACGATAGAAAGCAACGATGAAAGCAGTTTTTCCAATTCGATTTCGCAAGAGATAGTTTGAGAAGCTTTGAGAATGGCAGCTAAATCTAAAGCCACAGAGACACTGCTACTGTTGGAAGTGGCGGAACTGGTGGATGTGACACTCTCCAAGGCGAAGATAGTTTCGCTAGTGGAGAGGGGAAAACGGGTTTGCTCTAAGATGGGAGCAAGCAGTTGGGGATAGCGGCATTCCAAGTCGGCAACCTTGGCTTTAGCACCCCAGCGAGCATAGCCATAGTAGGCGTTCGTCATGTATTCCTGGGCAATGCGCTGTTTACCCCAGCCGAGGTAGAACTTTGCCGCCAGTTCGTTAGCAAGTGCTTCTTCTTGGATATATTCATTGGCTTTGGCTACAAAGATCGCCTTGTCGTATAGCTCAATGGCTTCTGCTGTTTGTCCTAACACTCGACATTTTTCTGCTTCTACTAAGTCAACTTTATGCTGGTGATTCATCGGAGCATGGTGCGCCCAGTGCTGTAACTGCGTTTGGTTTTGTGCCACTCTCTGTAATGCAACTGAAGCTTCTTCTGACTGTGGACTTAACTGTGCTATGGCGATTAGAGAATCGTAGAGATAAAATGCAGGTTCACCAACAAATCCAGCCCCAGCAATTGAATAGCGTCTCACCTCAACTGCGTAGTTTATAGCTTGCTCAATTTCCCCAAACCAGAAGCAAAGCATCAGCTTATACAAATAGAAAAAATACAGCCCAAAAAAGTCATTGCTCCCCACCAGCAATGGCAGAAATTCTGTCTCTTGCAGAGCTTCACCCGACAAAATCCAGGGATGCTCTGCAAAACCTAACAGATTTAACGTTGATTGCCAAAAGATTCGACAACGATTAGCTGCTGTCAATTGGTGCAGTTGCACAAAACCATTGCTGTAGATGCGAGTCTCCTGCTCTAAGATGGCAAGAGGCTGACTGCACCAAAAAGAACTGTTACAAAAATTGATGGCATTATTTCCAGCAAACTCTAGGTTTCCGACTTCTAGTCCATTTGCATAACCCTCTTGCGCCAGTGGTAGCGTTTCTTTTGTATGTGAGTTGCGGTGCAGGAGAAATCCTCCCAGCGCAGCTAATACTTCAGATTTAATCGCTTTAGCATCCAGTTTATAGACAACCTGGAGTGCCAATTGACCAAACTTGACTGCTGTATCTACATCCTTGAGCATGTTACACAGAATGATGCCATACATCACATAGACATAGGCTGAAACTGCTGTGTTGCCATGTTGAATGGATAGTTTAACCGACAACAAAACCAGCAACGGGAGCAAGGGGGAGCCAGTGATATGAGCTGCTGAGATGATGCTACTGGCAATCTGGACAATTGCTAGTTTCTCTGCATCTATCATCACGCCCAGGTGAACCAAATCTTCAATTTCCCTATCTGCAATCAGTTCCTGAATTTCTTGGATTGCCTGTTGAATATCAGTTGGTGTGGGTGTTTCGGGAAACGTTACGCCAAGTTGTTGCAGAATTGTTTGCGCGATCGCGATCGCTGAGGTAAATTTACTTTGGGAGATATGAGATTGAATTCTAATCCGATAAACATTAACTTGTTCAGGTAAGGAGTGCGCCTGTTGGGTAACAATATCAATGAACTGTTCCATTGCCTCAAAGTCACCGCCTAACATTGCCACTTCCGCCGCTAATTCATGTAAAGCGAGGGTCATTTCATACTGCTGTTGCCAAGCTTTTTCTGCCAACAGAGATAATCCCACTGCGACATATTCACCAGCTGCTTGATAGGCGGTGGCGGCTCTAGCTTTGCGACAGGCGGTGAGGTTAAGTTGTGCTAGTTTATCTCGTTCTGTTTGCTGGGTAATTAAAGAAGTTCCGTGATTTAATTGATTAACCAGTTCAAAAATGCGGTCTTCTGTTGCTTCTGGGGAAATCTGTTGGAGAAGCAGTTGTCCGATTTGGTAATGAGTCCTCTGTTTTTGGTCATCGGGAATCAGAGAATAGGCAGCTTGTTGGACGCGATCGTGTAAAAATTTGTATGTAACAGTCTCTTTATTTTCCGGTGTACGTGCAATAATTTCTTGCCCAACATAAAACTTATAAACATCACCAATCGGTAAAATAAACCCTTCTTGTAATGCTTTCCACAAATCAGCAGCCGTTTCAATTTGGGATTGTTCCGAAACAATTGCCAAAGTTGCTAAATCAAACTGATTGCCAATACAAGCTGCTAGCTGCAACGCCTGTTGAGTTGATGGCAGGAGTTTTCGCAATTGAAATGCCATAAAGGCAACAACATCATCCGTAACCGATTGAGTTGTCACTTGTGCAATATCGCATTGCCAAAAGCCTGACTTCATATCAAATTGAATGAAATTCTCTTGATGCAATGCTTTGAGAAACTGGGTTACAAAAAACGGATTACCTTGAGTTTTTTGATATAGCAATCGAGAAAGATTCCATGCCAAGGTTTCTGTACATTTAAGTGTGTCAGCAACTAATTGATTTACTTGTTCTTGACTCAGTGGTGCTAAAGTAATCGTATTAATCGTTGCTTGGTTTTTTTGGATTTCACTCAAAGTCAACATTAATAGATGTGCTGGATTAACTTCGTTATCACGGTACGCACCAATTAGCAAAAGATGACCTGTATCAGCTATTAAAAGCTGTATTAACTTCAGTGATGCCGAATCTGCCCATTGCAAATCATCTAAAAATATCACTAAGGGATGTTCAGCACTGGTAAAGACTTGGGTAAATTTTTGAAACAATAAATTAAATCTATTTTGTGCCGCCGTTCCTGATAATTCTATGGCTGGGGGTTGTTGACCAATAATTATTCCTAGTTCGGGGATTACTTCAATAATTACCTGTCCATTATCACCTACAGCATTTAATATCTTGCTTTTCCATTGTTGAATTTGTACATCACTTTCGGCTAACAATTGCCCCATTAAATCTCGGAATGCTTGCACAAATGCACTGAAGGGAATATTCCGTTGAAATTGATCGTATTTTCCTTTAATAAAATAACCGCGTTGCCGCACAATCGGTTTATGAACTTCGTTGACAACCGCAGTTTTCCCAATTCCCGAAAAACCTGCTACCAGCATCATTTCTGTTGCACCCAGGCTGACTCGCTCAAATGCTTGAAGTAGAGTTGATACTTCAGCTTCTCGTCCATAGAGTTTATCAGGGATGATGAAGCGATCGCACACATCCCTACTCGCAATTTCAAAATCTTTAATCTTACCAGAAACTTCTAGCTGATGTAAACAATTTTCTAAATCAAATTTCAGTCCCAACGCACTCTGATATCGGTCTTCAGCATTTTTTGCCATCAATTTCATTACAATATCACAGATAACTTGGGGAATATCTTTTTCCCTTTTACTGCTCAATTGCTCTGGAACTTTTGCAATATGAGAATGTACCAACTCCATTGGATCGTTTGATGCAAAAGGTAACTCTCCCGTGAGTAATTCGTAGAATGTCACACCTAATGAATAAAAGTCAGTCCGATAGTCAATTCCCCGATTCATTCTACCTGTTTGTTCTGGGGAAATATAAGCTAGTGTCCCTTCTAACACATTAGGATTAACTAACGTTTGCGTTTCTCGTGGTAATAAAGATGCGATACTAAAGTCAATTAATTTAACTTGTTTAGTTTCTGGATTAATTAAAATATTAGCGCGTTTAATATCCTTATGAATAATCCGCTCGTGGTAGAGTACATCTAAGGTATTGCACAGTGCGATCGCTATTTCTAAAAACTCCTGTAGAGATTGTTGGCTTCCCCTCACTCCCCACTCCTTCAAAGAAATCCCCCCAAAGTCTTCCATCACCAGCGCATAACCATTCTGATAGGCTTGGAGGCTATAAGTTTGGACAATCAGAGGTGAGTTGAGATTTTTGGTAATAGTGTACTGATTCCGAAACGACAAGAGTTCGCTGAAACTCGGATAAGGATTTTTCAGCAGTTTAATGACTACAGGTAAAGAGTCAGCCTCTCGATATCCTCGATAAACTAGGGTTCTCGAACCATTGTAGAGTTCTTCACTGATGCGATATCCGGGAATACTGATAAGAGTGCTAATCATACTTCCTGCTTAATCCTGCTGATTTCTGAATTTATTGTTCCCAAATCAGTAATCTTTATCAGTAAACTAAAAGCTTTTTTAGAAGTCTTGCTATGCAGACATTTCAGCTAAATACAGGGATACCACAAAACAAGCTATTAGTCACTATTTCAGGCGATACTTCTAGCTACCTTAGTCAGGCTTATCGCTCCTAAACCAATAGTGAATACTCCTAATTCATGATCGCTGAAACCTCTCTTGTTGTTTTTGAGTTAGATACATCGCAATTCCTTTCTCATAGTAAGCTGCTTCATTAATAAAAATAGGATAAACAGTAGACTCTCCCTCATATAAAATATCTTTTCCTTCAAAAGTCACAAACATTGGATCGCCTGGATGCAGAGGTTCATAATCCCTAAACTGAAGCTGAGGGTGAATCATGGCTTGAATCTCCCCGCGTAGGCGCAGCCCGCCGTAGGCATCGCTTCTCGGATAATCGATCGTCTCAATGTATTGATAGAATGTAAGGGTACTGTTTATCTGCGGAATATTACCTTGGTTGCAACCTTCAAAATAGTCTAAAATTGCATAAATAAGCTGCTCTGTTTGCTGAAACAATTCGGCGTTTAAGATATTCTGAGCCACAGCACCAACTTCTATCACAAAACCCAATTCGCACAAAGAACGGAGAAAACCACCTTTTCTAGATTGTGGATTAACAAAAATCTTTACCATCGGATTTATCGAAGTCAAATAAGCGCCTAACCGGAGTAGAAAAGGATGCATATCACAAAAAATCAGACTTAACCCCATGTTGGCAGTTGTGCTGTGCAAATCAACAATTACATCTACAAACGGCTGATTTTGCGGTTGCAATATGTGTTGGATTGCTTTTGCCCGCGTATCTTCATAACTTGAGAGTTGAGGATTTTGTAAGCCTTGATTAGTGAAGCAACGATTTAAATCCTTATCAATGTATCGTTTGCCTTCTTCAATAGCTTTGAGATTACCAAGTAATGCCAGAGTTTCAAAACTTGCTCTGTCGATTAAATTTGGATACTGCTGAAACTTTTTGACAAGATGTACTCCTGTTAACTCATTACCGTGGTTTCCTCCAACGATCGCAACTCGTTCAATCTGACTCATAACAACCTCATCTCTAAAAAACTACCCTACAGTTATTGAGAATGGTGCAACATACAAGATAGAAGTATACCTGCTGCTGACTAAATCTTGTACAAGGCTGACGCGATGTCTACGACGGGCTACGCCTACGCCCCATATTAGAGCCAAAATGTGATAACTGTTAAGCTGTTGGTTTTGGTACAAAAGGGGAGGAAATTTATGGAGTATAATTTTCGAGCGCTCGCTGAACTTTACAAAAACGCTCTCCTCAACGACGTACTCCCCTTTTGGGAAAAATATTCTCTCGATTGGCAACAAGGCGGCTATTTCACCTGCCTCGATCGCGAAGGCAAAATTTATGATACAGACAAATTCATCTGGCTGCAAAACCGCCAGGTGTGGACTTTTTCGATGCTTTACAACCAGCTAGAAAAGCGTGAAAACTGGTTAAAAATTGCCAGCAATGGCGCTAATTTTCTCGCCAAACATGGCAGAGATAGTGATGGTAACTGGTACTTCGCCCTCACCCGTGAAGGGAAACCATTAGTTCAACCTTACAATATCTTCTCTGATTGCTTTGCAGCAATGGCATTTAGTCAATATGCACTCGCTGGCGGCGAAGAATGGGCAAAGGATGTCGCAATGCAGGCTTACAACAACGTTTTACGCCGCAAAGACAACCCGAAAGGCAAATATAATAAAACCTATCCCGGCACACGCCCGATGAAATCATTGGCTGTACCGATGATTTTAGCTAACCTAACTCTAGAAATGGAATGGTTGCTGCCAAAAGAAACACTAGAGAATGTTCTAGCTGAGACTGTCCGCGAAGTGATGACCGACTTTCTCGACCAAGAACGGGGACTAATGTACGAAAACGTTACCCCTGACGGTTCCCACATAGATTCTTTTGAGGGACGCCTGATTAACCCCGGTCACGGTATCGAAGCTATGTGGTTCATCATGGATATCGCCCGTCGCCAAAACGACACCAAAACTATTAACCAAGCCGTTGATGTGGTGCTAAATATCCTGAATTTTGCTTGGGATAGCGAGTATGGCGGATTGTATTACTTTATGGATGCAGATGGTTATCCCCCACAACAATTGGAATGGGATCAAAAGTTGTGGTGGGTTCACCTAGAGTCTTTAGTTGCATTAGCGATGGGCTATCGCCTGACTGGGCGTGAGGTATGTTGGGAATGGTATCAAAAGATGCACGATTACGCCTGGTCACACTTTGCTGATTCAGAATACGGTGAGTGGTTTGGCTATCTCAATCGGCGTGGAGAAGTATTATTGAACCTCAAAGGCGGCAAATGGAAAGGGTGTTTTCACGTCCCGCGTGCATTGTACCTTTGCTGGCAGCAATTTGAGGCATTGTGATGCCTGCGGCGGTAAACAACGCAGTCAGTTTAATCTCTGCTAGTGTACAAGTACTATTGGAAAGATGTCTCATGAATGCTGTGACACCTAAGCGATTTACGATCGCTGAATACCATCGATTGATTGAACTCGGATTTCTGACAGAGGCCAATCATATTGAGTTAATTCGAGGGGAACTGATTCAAATGACCGCAAAGGGAACACCTCATACAGTTTGTAGTTCTATCCTATGCCGTCAATTGGATCGGCTTTTAGGCGATCAAGCAGTCATCCGTGGACAAGATCCTATCACCCTTCCTAATCAGAGTGAGCCGGAGCCGGATGTTGTCATTGCACGAGGAAGAGATGAAGATTATCTTGCTCATCATCCGTATCCCGAAGATATTTTGTTAGTAATTGAAATTTCGGATAAAACCATAGATTACGATCAAAGAACCAAGTTGTCTTTGTATGTAGAAGCTGGAATTTCTCATTACTGGATTGTGAATTTACCAGATAGTCAACTTGAGCGTCATAGCCAGCCATATAAAAATGCTCAAAATAAGTTTAGCTATCTCAGCAAGCAGATTTCTCTATCTAATCAGTCAGTGGCGATTCCTGGATTTGAAAATGCATTATTAGACTTGAGCCGATTGTTTCCAGAGAGTGCTAGTGAATGATTTTGTTGGTGCGAGGTGCGATTCTCTTCTTCATTTCTCTGTGCCCTCTGCGCCTCTGTGGTTCGTTTTCTTAGATAATTTATTTCTTGGAAAACCCTAGTTTTCTAACATATAACTACAAACTTTAGTTTGAGCCTGTATTTGGGATTTTGGTTTCAACTTCACCACGATTTCCACATCACAACCTAAAGCATTTAAAAATCGGAACAATCGCTCTGTTGAAAAACCTAATGATAATATCACAAACTAAATTCTACTGCATTATCCTCATCCACATCTGCATCGTTACCCATAGCAGTAGGTTTAAATTTAGAGCCATGAATTAATTCAGCAAAGGCAATTCCTGGATTTTGGTGAAGAATATTCAGCACACTCATAAAATCTCGCACAATTTCCCCTGGTGTAAGTAATGCTTCTGCACCCAAGCGATTAATAATTTCTTGCACAAACTCCTTCAACTGACGATTTGTCGAAGTCTGTTCATACCCAAAATTGAGTGCATGAATCTCAGCTAAACGTTGCAGAAGCGTCAAAATTTCTGCTTCACTCAAGGGGTTCAATCGAATTACTGGCCCTAAATACTCCTGAACGCCAGATTGTGCAGCAAAACGGCTTTCTTTTGTGCGTCTTTGCCAAGCTTGGTCTGCAAAAAGTCCCCGTTTGGGGTCTTCTAAAAATTTAGTTGTTCCACCAACAACAATACCAAGATGTTCTGCTTTACATTGCATGGTATCGTTAAACATTGCAAGGAGTCGATTATAATTCTTTTCCCGCGTGACTGTAGTAGATATTTGATATAAATGTACGGCTTCATCAAGTATAATTAACAGTCCTTTATAACCAATTTCAGCTACAAATTTAGCAAACAATTTTATATAGTCATACCAACTATCATCATCAATAATGACGCGCACTCCTAAAGCTGCTTTCGCCTCAACCTTAGTAGTAAATTCTCCACGTAACCAGCGCATCGCCGCATTTTTTAAATTATCATCATCCAATCGGTAGCCACGCCAATAAGCAATAATTACGCTACCAAAATCAAAACCGTGAACTAAGCCTTCAATATACTGAACTACTTCCCTAATTTTCGATTCAACTTGGTCATCAAAACCATCGTCATTCGGACGCATTTCAGTTTCTTTAACCACTTCTTGTTGAATTTTATTAATCCATCCTTCTAAAATCGAGACTAAAGCACCACCATCAGGACGAGTTTTTGTAGCTAGATGGCTCATTAATTCTCGATAAGTCGCTACACCTTCATTGTTGCTTCCAGCCAATCGACGTTCAGGGGATAAATCAGCATCAGCTACTACAAAACCTTGCTCCATAGCGCGGTTGCGAATTAGTTGCAATAAAAAACTTTTCCCAGAACCGTAGTTACCAATTATGAAGCGAAATGCTGCTACACCTTCTGCAATATCATCAAGATTTTGTAATAGGCTTTTTAGTTCTTTTTCTCGTCCTACTGCTATATATTCAACTCCCACTCTTGGTACTACCCCCGCACCAAGAGAATTGATTAAAGCAGTGGAGATTTTTTTCGAGATTTTGAGCTTTGCCATGTATTACACTTTACTTTATTCTAAATGCAGAAGCACGCAGTAAGTTAGGTAAGATATTCACCTTACTATAGCGGTTCTCAGTTAAGTGAGGTACAAGAACCCCACCCCCAACCCCCTCCCCGCAAGCGATGAGGGGACTATGATGTACCTCTTATGATTAGGAAACGCTATACTAATCTGACGACGGCAATAATAATTTAATTTGACGAAGCATGTCTAGCTATTCGATCTTCATACATTGCAATCATTTTTTTGACATGCGGTATATATTCCTGATAAACTTTTGGAATTTCCGAATTTGAATCAATTATTAATTCACCGATCATATCATTTGCTCGTTCATTTATAGAATCGATTAATAGATTTGGCATAGTAATGTTTGCTTCGGCAATTTTTTTAATAGCAGCATTAGGATTATCTTGTTCGACTATAGCTTTTAATACTTGTAGTTCGTATACAGGAGGATTTTCTAAAAAATTAGTCCATTCTTCAGGTAAATTTTCTGATGTATCAGCTTCCGAAGTCTCTCTGATTGCTGTAGTTTCCATTATCTCAGAAAAAGGAAACAATTCATTATCATCTTCTTTGGAATTATCATCCAATTGTTCTGGATTGAATGTTTCTATTTGTTGGAGTAATTCCCATACTTGATTCTGTAATGAATCTCGTTCTTCTTGCAATAATGAAATTTGCTCTTGCAACTGCTGTAATTCAGCTTTATGTTCTGTTAGTTGGGTTTGTGAAGAATTTAGGATAGCTTGGATATTTTCTCTTTCGGCTTTTGTCGCTACCAATAATTGATTTTTTTGGGTTGTATCAACTTCTAGCTCTTGAATTGCAATTCGCAGTTCGTATAATTTTTCTTCTAATTGGGGTTTGAGTCTGCCTAAAAGAGTTAAATTGCTTTCAATTTCTTGTTTCTCGTGCTGGAGTTCGGAAATTTGACTTTGCAAATGGGTGATTTCACTACGAAACACATTACAATTCGACTCTAGACGGCGCTTTTCTGCTGTGAGTACAGAAAAGGCATTATTCAATTCTGTTTGATTTTTTTGTAAGTTATTAATTTCGCTTTGCAGGCTATTGACTTCAGTTTCTAACTGTTTTTTTTGTCCGGCAAATGTTCTTAATTCTCTATGTAAGCTGTCCCTTTGGTTACGGCTTTCTGTTACTTGATTTTGCAGTTGTTGTGACTCTGCATATAATAAATTATGATGTTCTTCGATTTGATTGATTTCTCTGACAACACGGGCCTTTAAACCCTCCATTTCTTTAATTCGCTTGCGGATAGAACCTAAAATAAACATTTCATAATTTCTGCGTCGCTTATCTACGAATAATGCTGCTGCATAGATAGTAACGGCAGTAATTAAACCTGTGAGAAAGGCTTTATTAAAATCCCAGTTTGGGACGAGGCTAAGACCAAAACTCACACTAAAGGCAACTATCCCTAGTATAAATCGATTGCTGATCATTACTGATTGCATATTGCTGGTTTTTAGCGTATTTAAATTATCAAAAAAAGTAGCTCTCATCATAATTCGTAATTCGTAATGACGCTCTCTTACGAGACGCTGCGCGTAGCTTGTTTCCCTGTAAGGGTACGAGGACTCGCTAACGCTACGCTAACGTAATTCGTAATTAAAAAACACATAGGAAAATACTTAATGCTAGGTGTTGGATATATTCTTATTTGTACCAAAAATTGTTAAATCTGCTTTTAAAAAATCAACAAACTGCCGTGCTGTGCGTCCAGAACGACCATTATGGCGAGTTGCCCATTGTAAAGCTTGAAATTCCAAATCTTCTTGGGTAATATTAATTTCAGATTGTGCAGCTAGGTGCTGTATAATCTTTAAATAAGTTTTTTGATTGGCTGGCTCAAAGGTCAAGGTTAAACCAAAGCGATCGCTAAACGAAAGCTTCTCCTGCATCGTATCCCAAGCATGGATTTCCTCATTATCCTTGGGGGTAGGTCTATCCACAAAAAACTCCCGAATTAGGTGACGGCGATTGGAAGTAGCATATACAACTACATTTTGCGATCGCGCGGTTAAATTACCTTCTAAAACTACCTTAAGCGCTTTAAAGGCATCATCATCTTCTTCAAAGGAAAGATCATCGACAAAGATGATAAATTTTTGTGACACTCCTCGTAAATATTCCACAATTTTTGGTAGGTCTTTTAAATCAGATTTTGCCACTTCCAACAAGCGGAGGCTGCGTTGGGCTTTGCCCTTGCCGGAGGCATCGCTATATTCATTCAACAAAGATTTCACTAAAGAAGATTTGCCAGAACCCCGACTACCGTAAAGTAATACATGCAGTGCCATCTCTCCTGATAATAAAAACTCTGTATTTTTCAGCAAAGCATCTTTTTGAGACTCATAACCAACAAGCGCACTCAGCTTAATTGGATCAGAATACCGAATACCGATAAACTGCCCAGCTTGCCAACGTAAAGCGCGATATTCTGCAAATAAACCAGAGCCATATTGCCGATAATAAGCCGCTAACTCTTCTACAGCATCACCCCAATTATCTAACTCTTGTAGATATGTAGCGAACTTTGTCTCTCCTCCTAACAATTCTTGCTCTTTATACCACACTACTGGCGAAATCGGTATATGAGCTACACTTTGTACCCACTCACTTAAAGAAGCGCTGCTACATTCATAGAGACTTTGCAATACTTGTAAATCATGCCGAACTCCTGCTAGTAAAGCTGGCGGTAAATCCTCAAATTCTCGCACTTGAGCAAGCTTTGTAAAAGGATTATCAGAGAAGAGAAGTTGAGTAATTAAATAGTCTTCCCAATTTTGATTTTTAGCAGCCAAAGCGTGGAAGTAACTACCGTAGGCTTGCAGACAACCCCGGGCATCGGCATCAGTGTAACGTATAGCTTGCAACAGTTCCAGAAATGCCATCCCCACTTCGCCTTGCAGAACAGACTGGTACAGTAAAAGTGAGGCTGCTTGGCGCTGGAGATATTGAACCTTTGTATATGAGGAAGTACTTGCTATTGGCATCGCTCGATTATCCATCAATAAACTGTGTGGTATAGCTAAATAGCTATGGTAAATTGTCTGCTGACACTGGCAGTAAAGTCAAAGTCTACATAGGTTTTAACAATTAATTTAAGTATAATTGCTGCTTTTGCCTACGGCATATTAGCGATCGCTGGTGGCATTATTGGCTATATTCAAGCTAGAAGTAAGGTTTCACTCTTAAGTGGTAGCATTAGCGGTTTATTACTAATATTTGCGGCTTACTTTCAACTCCAGGGGCAAAGCTGGGGTTCGATTTTAGCAGTGATAGTTACTGCTATTTTGGTAGTCGTGTTTACGTTTCGGCTGGTAAAAACACGCAAGTTTATACCAGCGGGATTAATGACGATTTTGGGTATGTTGGCTTTGGGGGTGATGGTGAGTCAAATGGTGGGGAATTGAGGGTTTAAGTTTAAACGCAGAGGGGCGCAAAGTTGTAGTTAGCGCAAAATTTGGTCAATCATTCGGTTGGCTTGGGAAGAATAACCGCCGCCAAATAAATTGAAGTGATTCAAAATGTGATATAGGTTATAGAGCGTTTTTCTTTGCTCATAGCCTGGATCTAGGGGAAAGGCTTTGTTATAACCTTGGTAAAATGCTGCGGGGAATCCACCAAACAATTCTGTCATGGCAATATCAACTTCGCGATCGCCAAAATAAGTTGCTGGATCAAATATCACGGGTTCTCCTGATGCTGTACACCCGGCATTTCCGCCCCATAAGTCGCCATGCACTAAAGAAGGTTGTACGTGGTGATTTGCCAATAGTTGAGGGATTGCTGCTAGTAATTTTTCTGAAGAGGGGAAATTTCCTCCCTTTCCCCTTGCCAACTGAAATTGATAATCGAGGCGATGTTTAATATAAAATTCTGTCCAGTCCTCTGTCCAAGTATTGATTTGGGGCGTTGAACCAATAGTATTGTTAATTTTCCAACCAAAACCTTGACTACTGCTAGCTTTATGCATTGCCGCCAACTTGCGCCCCATCTCTTCCCATCGCGGAGCGTCTCGTAGAGAAGAATTGCTGTTACCGTTATCAAGTTCTAACCATTCCAGCACGATGTAGCTAGAATTCTCAGTTACACCCCAGCTTAGAGGTTTGGGGACGCGAATACTAGCTGTTGCTTGCATTTCCTTTAAACCCAATGCCTCAGCCTCAAACATCGCAACTTCGGATGCAAGGTTTTGCTTGACAAAGTAGGTGATCTCACCATTTGAAACAGCATAACCTTGGTTGATGCATCCGCCACCAACCGATCGCCGTTGCTGACTCTGGAATTTTTCGCCAGTCACCTGGCTAATATGAGCATCGATTTGAGTCCACATCATGCAATTTTGGATTTTAGATTTTAGATTTTGGATTAGTAACTGGGCATTGGGTATTGGTTATTCTCCTCTTCCCCATGCCCAATGCCCCATTCCCCATTTCTAATTTATGGCTTGACGACAACTACACCATAAGCATCTGGGGAAAGATACTCTTTGGCTGCTTGCATCAAGTCAGTAGCATCTTGGCTCTGAATATGATCTGGGTAGTTAAAGGCGGGTTCTAAATCTCCTACCAAAGACTGATAATAACCATACAACCCAGAGCGATCGCTTGGTGTTTCATTACCAAAAATAAATCTGTTAGCTACTCGCCGCCGCACACGGGCAATTTCTGATTCTGTTACCAACTCGGTTTGGACTGTGCGAATATGTTGAGCGATCGCATCCTCTACTTGTGCTAAATTTTCCACTGGACATTTAGCTGAAATATAAAATGTCCCTTGCAGCTGATTACTCATGTTGCTCACAGAAATTGAAGAAACTAATCCTCGTTCTTCTCGTAAATCCCTCACTAGTCTTGATGTCCGTCCATGTCCCAAAATTCCTGCTAAAACATCTAGTCCATAGGTGCGATCTAACTGAACCATTCCTGGAACCCGCCAAAGCATCACTAGTCTTGCTTGCTGGAGACTTTCATCTACAAATTCTCGACGGACAATTTCTGTAAATGGTGATTCAGTGGGGAGTGGGGAGTGGGTAGAGACGCGATTAATCGCGTCTCTACTGCGTTTTGTAAATCCTTCAGCAACGATCGCAATTAATTCTTCCACAGGCAAATTGCCCACAGCTACAGCAGTAATTGACTGGGGTTGATACCAACTAGCATGAAAATCCCGCATCTGCTGGGGTTTAAGTTCGGCAATCACCGATTCTGGCCCCAATACCGCACGGCGATAAGGTAGTTTATCAAAGGCTGTCTCCATCGCCCGTCGAAATATCCGCCGTTGGGGATTATCCTCAGAACGCCTAATTTCTTCTAAAACTACTAATCGCTCCCGTTCAAAAGCATCATCAGGAATACTAGCATTTGATACTACATCTATTTGTAGTGGAGCAAGCTCGGCAAAATCTTTGGGGGCTGTGGTTATATAGTAATGAGTATAATCTTGGCTAGTTGCGGCATTGGTAACAGCACCCCGTTCTTCAATTCGCCGTTCAAACTCGCCGCTAGCCAGTCGTTCTGTTCCCTTAAAAATCATGTGCTCTAAAAAGTGAGCCATGCCGTTAATGCTATCAGATTCTACTGCTGAACCAACTTTAATCCATACGTTGAGGTTTACAGCTTCAACTGGCATCTGCTCCGCTATGATTGTCAAGCCATTGGGCAACTGATGTACGGTTGGGGTATTAAGACGAGGAAGTTTCCGCAGGGTTGAAGTCATTGCTACTTGTGTGAGGAGCTACGTTACCTCTTTATCTTATCCGTCACAGAAAATCAAAGAGCGCAAACCCCTGCTTTTAAGCACTAGTACCGCAAGGTGGAAGTCAAAAATCAAAAATCAAACGTAGGACTACTATACCTTTTCTTTGTACTCAGTACCTTCCCGTTCTGGTATCAAGGCGGACTATGGAGGCAAAACAGATTGCGGCAACAATCAACTTGGAGACAGAATTTTGTTGCGATCGCACCTTGGCTGATGGCTGTTTAGCAGATGATCCAATCATTAGATATCCTCAAGGAGAGTATGAACAACGAGAACCGATAACATGATTTATTTGTTAAATACTAATGCTTATATTATTTATCTCAATGGTAAAAATCTGAATTAGACTTCAGATTAAAAAATCTTTTATATTTCTTAAAAAAGTTACAGTTTTCGCGGAAGCACGATCATAATTTCCATTGACTGCCCTATCAATAATTGCGGTAGTTTTTAAGAAAGCTTCTTTAGACTTATTCTCATCAGACAAAATTTCTTCTATTTTTTCACAATACTTAATAAATTTGTTTGAGTATATAGGAGGCATATCATTACCCGATACTTGTATTCTAAAAATATTAAGCATATGATATTTAAAAGGACTATATTTTACGTCCATTTGCTTTTTTCTGAAAAGCGCGTCTAAACGAAATTTAGCATATGCACTGACGTAATAGCCTATTGGGTCATGAGTAGATAAAAATATCTTATTTTTAGTTTCATCTTGCAAGTTTGCACGATATCTGCCTGCATTATGAGCTTGATCAAGAAACATAGAAGCAAAGCATCTCATCTGAGATGATATATCCACTATTCTAATTTTTTCAACACCTTGAATTCCATTAAACTGCCTGGGTCTTCTTTCGTAGAATAACTGTTTATCTTCTGGTAATGACTTATAGTATTCCTCAAGCTTTTTTTGAAAATCAGTTAATGCCTCAAGCTCTTCAAGCTTTACAGGTGTTTGTCTATTATTAGCTTTAATTATATTGTTTTTCAATCGACTATTACGAGCTAAAGCAATTATTTTAATCGGTATATAAAGAGCATCGTTAATTGATTTTTCGTTATAAAATAGAACATGACTAGTTTGACAACCATTAACGATTTGATAATCTGTAACAGTCATTTTATCTCCAACAACATTGATATCTTCTGCAACAATAGTTATTCCATTATTGTAGAGTACAAATGATTTGTGTTCATCAGATTTTATTGTTGCCTCTATTTCCCGATTTACCTCGTTGTCTACATCAAAATCTCGGACGTTATCATAGAATAAACCTTTGATAATATTACCAGATTCATCAATAATTAATTTCAAATACTCACGTGCTGGTAAAATTCCAATATATGCTTCTCTTACATCTTCTATTTCAGGAAGTGCAGTACGCTTTTCAAACCTAATTTCTCTTGATATTTTGTTGTTTGCTAATCGATACAAATTCTGAAGATTATCAGCATCAATAGGATGAAATAAAACTTTTTCAAAAATTTGAATATCTTCAAGATTTTTTTTTAAGGATTCTATAGTTCCTTTAAGATGTGGATCATCAAGCCATTTACCCGTTGTAGCATAGTACAGCTTACATATTGGATTTCTCGTTTTGAAAAGATTGCTCTTGTCATATATCAGTTCCATTATTTCGGATTTGTCTCGTACCTGCTCATTTTCAGGCAATCCTGAATTTTCACTAAAAAAGTCTTTTGAACCTAGTAAAAATTTAGCAATATCACCCGCATCAAAAGAGCTACTGGTTTTTGATTGAATTAAAATAAATTCAACATCTAAGTATTTGTTTCTTTTTTCTAAATCTTCAAGTTCTTCTTTTGAGTTAACTAAACTACCATTTACAATAATTGCAATGCCATCTAAGGCTTTATCAGCGCCGCCCCCAACGTGAATATCTTCAAGCACAAATGAATCATTATATTCTTTATAAACTATGCAGTAATTAACAAAGTGCTCAAAAATATCAGATTGTGCTAAATTTTCGGGGAGCGATTGTTCTTGTCTAAAAGCATTTAATAAACCAAGTGTTATTCTGTCCATAATTTCCTTATTATTTCTACAAAATAATTTATACTAATTTATACATAAAGAATAACTAATTTTCTGTGTAATCACCAGCGAAATACAAGTAAGCTGAGTTTAAATAATTATCTATCAGGTTGCGGTGGATAATATAGCCCACCGTAACCTTTAGACTAATAGATTGAGTTTAACAAAAGCGATCGCTCTACATCTTAAACTTCTCTGTAATCCGCTTCATCGCCTCTTCGACATTCTCACGGCTGTTAAACGCTGATATGCGGAAGTAACCTTCACCCGCAGCACCAAAGCCAGAACCAGGTGTTCCGACAACGTTAACAGTTTGCAGCAACTTATCAAAGAATTCCCAACTGGATAAACCATTGGGCGTTTTAACCCAAACGTAAGGTGCATTCACGCCACCATACACCGCTAATCCGGCGGCTGTGAGTTTCTTGCGGATAATTTTGGCGTTTTCTAGATAGAAATTAACTAATCCTTTGATTTGTGTCTGTCCTTCTTCAGAGTAAACCGCTTCGGCTCCCCGTTGGACGATGTAAGAAACACCATTAAACTTGGTAGACTGGCGGCGATTCCAGAGTTTCCATAGTTCTACATCGGAACCATCGGCGGCTTTACCTGTGAGTGTCTTCGGAACAACGGTTAAGGCGCAACGAGTTCCTGTAAAACCTGCATTCTTAGAAAAAGAACGAAATTCGATCGCAACTTCTCTTGCACCTTCAATTTCATAAATTGAGTGGGGAATCGATGGATCGGTAATGTAAGCTTCGTAGGCTGCATCAAAGAAAATAATCGAGCCATTGGCTTTAGCATAGTCCACCCATGCTTTGAGATATTCTTTGGTAGCAGTTGCGCCTGTGGGGTTATTAGGAAAGCAGAGATAAATTAAATCGACTTTCTTTGAGGGAATCTCTGCGGTGAAGTTGTTCTCAGCCGTAATTGGTAGATAAACTAAACCCTCAAACTCGCCTTTATCGTTGGCATCCCCAGTATTTCCCACCATAACGTTAGTGTCTACATACACGGGGTAAACTGGGTCAGTAACGGCAATTATGTTGTCATGACCAAAAATCTCCAGAATGTTGCCACTGTCGCACTTGGAACCGTCGGAGATAAAGATTTCGGAAGCATCTATATCGGCTCCTCGTGCTTGGAAATCGTGAGTAGCAATTTTTTCTCGTAACCAAGCGTAGCCTTGTTCTGGCCCGTAGCCTTTGAAGGTGTTGCGATCGCCCATTTCTTCCACAGCTTTTATCATAGCTGTGCGACAAGCCTCCGGCAGAGGTTCGGTAACATCGCCAATGCCCAGCCGGATGATTTTAGCATCAGGATTCGCTTCAGCAAAGGCATTCACCCGCCGAGCAATTTCTGGAAACAGATAACCCGCTTTTAGTTTCAGGTAGTTGTCGTTAATAGTTGCCATGTGTAAATATGAAAAACGCCCTAAAATAGCTTACTGCTAATTTATGAGGGCGGGGAGCAAGAATTTTAGATTTTAGATTTTGGATTTTAGATTGAAATTTAATCCAAAATTTAAAATCCAAAATCCAAAATTGAATTGCCCAACTAGACATTTACTGGCTGTTTATTATCGGCTGAATAACTGTTGCGATCGCTAATTCCGAACTGCGTGATTGATTCTTGTCCTGTAATTAATCTTGCTCCGCGATTACGGGTGAAATAGTTCCATGCCCACTGAATCATTACTACTAATTTGTTGTCAAATTCAATTAAGAAGTAGATGTGAATCAACAGCCAAAATAACCATGCAAAGAAACCTTTCAGCTTCATAAAGCCCAAATCTACCACAGCAGAATTATGCCCAATCATTGCTAAACTACCATAATCAGTATAAGCAAAGGGTGGCAAACTGTTACCTACAAGCTGCTGCTGAACTAGCTTTGCTACATATTCTCCTTGTTGCTTCGCTACAGGTGCAACACCAGGTAGGGGTTTACCATTTTGATGAGAAAAATTTGCTAAGTCGCCAACTACAAAAATATTGGGATGTCCCTTAATACTCAAGTCAGGTTCAACAATAATCCGTCCAGCGCGATCGCATTCAGCACCTGTGCGTTCTGCTAGCACTTTCCCCATTGCCGAAGCTTTTACACCTGCTGCCCATAATACCGTTTTTGAGGCAACTTCTTTAACTTCATCACCTTGTTTGAGGGTAACAAGATCATTTTCAATATTTGTTACCAGCGTTTTTGTCTGCACAACTACCCCCAAGCGCGTCAAGGATGCTTCCGCTTCTTGTGATAACTCTGGTGCAAAGGGTGGCAAAATCCGATCCAGCCCTTCTAATAGCAAAATCTTGGCTTCCGATGTGTCGATGTTGCGGAAATCTTCTTTAAGAGTTTGATTTGCCAATTCTGCGATCGCACCTGCTAATTCTACACCAGTTGGGCCACCACCAATAATTACAAAAGTTAACCAAGCACGGCGTTTTTGTAGATCAGTTTCTTTTTCTGCGGCTTCAAACGCTGTAAAAATCCGGCGACGCATTTCTATGGCATCTTCTACAGTTTTCAAGCCTGGGGCGAATTCTTCCCAGTTGTCTTTGCCAAAGTAGGAATGCTTGGCTCCTGTAGCGACAATTAACGTATCGTAAGCTATTGCTTCGTCGCCTACAGTCACTTGTTTTGCTTCTGGATCAATATTATTCACCTCTCCCAGCAGCACTTTCGTATTCTTGCTCTTACTAAGCACAGAACGCAACGGTGAGGAAATATCAGCAGGAGATAGCGCACCTGTGGCGACTTGGTATAATAGGGGTTGAAATAGATGAAAGTTGCGTTTATCGATTAGAGTAACGTTTACCGCCGCTTTGGCGAGTGTTTTTGCCGCATAAAGTCCACCAAAGCCACCGCCAACAATTACTACTTGATGGGGTGGATTATTGTCAAGTGAATTTACCATAAGAAATATTATCGTGTATGCCGACTATTGTAACTATTCTTAATAAATTTGTATCAAAATTGTCATCACATATTTTGTATTGCTCTTTACATTTGAAAAAGTATTAAAGTAATCAAAACTACAGGAGAAACAGAACTTTTCAATATGGAGGCGCAGACAATAAGATTTGGCAATATTTGAATCACTCTTTTTATGTAGATTTATCAAAGGTAGATGTATGATTTATGCAAACTCACTCAGAACTAGTTGATTCTGGTGTTTGTGTCAAACGTGGTGAATGAGTTCGCCGCCAACGGGTAAAGCCATAGATAAGGGCAGCAAAAATTAACAAATAGGGACTGTAAACAATTAACCAAATACCCAGCTTGAGTAAGCCAACGGAAAATGAACTCAAAGAGTGGGTAGATTTGTTCCAAGTTTCCTGAACTTGCAAATTAAGGGCAGGTTGTGAACTGGTGCTAGAAACTGCTGCTTCTAAATTCAGCGTAATAGTGGAATAAGCAACTTGATTTTGTAGGCTTTTGAGTTGGGCATTAATTTGTTCTATGGTTTCTCGGATATTACTCAGTTCTTGGGCAACACTAAGCACATCTCTAACAGAACCCGCCCGATCCATAATTTTTTGCAAATTGGCTTCAGTTTTTTGTAAATTGGTTAATCTAGCTTGAAAATCTACCAAGCGATCGCCCACATCTTCGGCAGTGATATTACGACTCTCAACAGTGCCCAATTTAGCTAGTTCTTCTAAGGTAGGTTCTAGACGATTTTCTGGTATCCGTAATTGGATTGTTGCTGTGTAACGCGGATTGTCGCTTTTGGGTTGTTGTTGTTTCAACCCGATCAAATCCCCTTGCTGTTTATTGATAATTTGCGAAACAGCATCAACAGTCTTATCTACAGAGTTGACAGTCAAAGAGATTGCTGCCTTTTTAATGAGTTGGGGACGAGAACGGGCTATTGGTGCAGCTTCTGGCTTTTGGGAAATACTGCTTTCCCTAGCAGGTGCAGATGCTGGATTTGCCGCACTATCAGCCGCATTTGGAGGTAAACCCGGACTTGTTGAGCGATCGGCAGAGGCGCAACTGGTAAAAATCACCCCTCCTAATAACGCACTTATAAATAAAGCAGATGTGCGCGGCAATTTAGTCGAAGTGTACATAATCTATCCTCAGATGGATGAAGTTAACCCCAGTATTGCTGATGAAAAACTTAAAGCCTGTATTGTTGCAATTTATGTAACGGGGTTTGTCATTAGTCATTAGTCATTAGTCATTAGTCATTTGTCATTAGTAATTGCCCTTACTTCCCGGCTTTACCAGCCCGTGAGTTGAAAGGAATAAATTCAATGGCTTATAGTTCATCTGTGGTTACTCAATTTGAGGTACAATCTTAAGCCTGCCAATAAATGACGATGCTTGCTGACAGGAGATGCTTCTATGGCCCGGATGTATTATGACGAAGATGCCAATTTAGACCTTTTGGCTGGAAAAACTATTGCTATCATTGGCTATGGTTCCCAAGGTCATGCCCACGCTCTAAATCTCAAAGATAGTGGTTTGAATGTGATTGTGGGACTATATCCGGGTAGTAAGTCAGTAGCAAAAGCTGAAGCTGCTGGGTTAACTGTGAAGAATGTTGCAGATGCTGCCAATGCTGCTGACTTCATCATGATTTTGTTACCTGATGAAGTCCAAAAAACGATTTACAAAAACGAGATTGAACCAAATCTCCAAGAAGGGAATGTGTTAGCTTTTGCCCACGGCTTCAATATTCACTTTGGGCAAGTTGTACCACCAGCTAACGTAGATGTGGTGATGGTAGCACCCAAAGGGCCGGGGCATTTGGTACGGCGGACTTATGAAAGTGGGGAAGGCGTACCAGCGCTGTTTGCAGTTTATCAAGATGCTAGTGGTCAGGCCCGCGATCGCGCCATGTCTTACGCTAAAGGTATCGGTGGTACTCGCGCTGGTGTTCTCGAAACGACTTTCCGCGAAGAAACCGAAACAGATTTATTTGGCGAACAAGCGGTATTGTGCGGTGGTTTGAGTGCTTTAATTAAAGCCGGATTTGAAACTTTGGTAGAAGCTGGTTATCAACCAGAATTGGCTTATTTTGAATGTCTGCATGAAGTCAAGCTGATTGTTGACTTGGTTGTGGAAGGTGGTTTAGCTAAAATGCGCGACAGCATTTCTAACACTGCTGAATATGGCGATTATACTCGTGGCCCACGGATTGTTACCGAACAAACTAAAGCTGAAATGCAGAAAATTCTCAGCGAAATTCAGTCTGGGCAATTTGCACGAGAATTTGTTCTGGAAAACCAAGCTGGTAAACCAGGATTTACCGCCATGCGTCGTAAAGAAGCTGAACACAAAATTGAGGAAGTCGGTAAAGATTTACGCGCCATGTTTAGCTGGTTGAAAAAAGCTTAAGCAAAGGCTACTGAAGTCACAGATATATGAACGAAGCCATCCTATTGCGCTGCACGAAGCGCGATAGGATGGAATAATCTATGGTAACTAAAGTATTCATCCCAGGGCTAAAGCTGATGGGCTTTCTACTTTGGACACAGTAAATGCTAAAGAAAATAACTGGTTTTTTCATTCTTGTAATTGTTGCAAACATGATTATAGGATGCCTTTTAATCACTGAAATGTCGCTGCAAGCTCAATCAATATCAACAGATGTGATTTCGGTAGATGGTCGCAAGTTATTTGAAGTGAGTGAAGCAGGGCAATTTAGTGCTGAAAGTCGTGCTGCGGATGCCAACTTAATTTTAAGAGAAGTAGTCCGTTTCCCAGATCCTGTGAAGGTAGAGATTGTAGAAATTAATCAATTACCTGTAATTTTGGTGAATAGCCGCCATTTACTGACGGTAACGCAAGAAGATACTTTTACTGGTAGAACAAAACAAGAGCAAGCAAAAATTTGGGCACAACGAATTCGTGAGGCAGTTCAGCAAGGTCAAGAAGAACGAAGATTAAGTTATTTTTGGCGGGCAATATTATTTGCAGTTTTATCAGTATTGGGTGCGATCGCTCTGCATTTAATGTTAGGTTGGGTTTGGCGCTATTGGTTACGGCGGCTGGTTCCGAGAGAAGTGAATCACCCCGAAACTGGAGCGCAACCCAAAGGAATTGAATTATTTTTAAAATTGACCCTGTTTGTAGTGCGATCGCTGTTGTGGATAGCGATCGCAATCTATATTACTGACTTATTTCCTTTAACACGAGAATGGAGTAGGCGCAGTGCCAACATTCTTTGGATGAGCTTAACATCACCAGTAATTAGCATTGGGGAAAGCTCTTATTCGGTAATTAATATAATTATCTTCATCAGCTTATTTTTTGGAGTATTGGCTACAGCTGGAACTCTGACTAATTTGCTGCGATCGCGCGTACTAAACATGACCAATGTTAGCCGTGGTGTTCAAGAATCAATTGCAGTTTCTATCCAGTACAGTCTGATTTTTATCGGTACAGTTTTGTTGCTGCAAATTTGGGGTTTGGATATCAGTTCCCTAGCAATATTAGCCAGTATTTTTGGTGTAGCCATCGGGTTTGGTTTACAGGGAGTCGCTAAAGAACTAGTTAGCGGTTTTGTGATTACCTTTGAGCGTGCTATTGAAGTTGGTGACTTTGTGGAAATTGGCGAATTTATGGGAACCGTAGAGCGATTAAATGCTCGCAGTACTAATATCCGTACTTTAGACGACATAGTAGTTATTGTACCCAATTCGCGTTTGTTAGATACAGAAGTAGTCAATTGGAACCATCGGGGTTCGGTATCTCGTCTGGTATTGCCCGTGCGCGTGGCTTATGGTGCAAATATTAGTACTATCCGCTCTGCCTTATTAGAAGTAGCGCATGAAAATCATGATATTTTAAAAAAACCAACACCTCTTGTTTGGTTTCAAAAATATGGTGAGGATTTTTTAAATTTTCAATTGCTAGTTTGGATTGCTAAACCTCGCAAACAGTTTCAGATTAAGAGCGATTTATATTTTAAAATTGACGAAATTTTCCGGCAGCAAAATATTAATATTCCTTTTCCACAACGCTCAATACATTTAGATTCTGGAAGTTTCCCATTACAACTTTCCCCCCAGTTAGAAAATTCTTTATCTCAACTTTCTGAAGGTTTGATTGCTTTGTTAAAAAGCCAGTTGCAGACAGACACTTCAGATGATGCTACTAATCAATCTGCAAAAAATCAACAGGAAAAATAAAGAGTAATATATTTTGTTGGATGTTGACATCAAGTGCTGTTAAGCTCATCCCACCCCTAAAAGGGGATGGGATATTTTTATTTGGAAGTCCCTAAATTACCACCCCATTGTTCCTGGGCTACCTTTAAATGGCCCGACAATATCAGCAGTAATCCATCCACCATAAAAATCGCCAGGTTGAGACATAACTAGCTCATCATTTACATAGCAAGCATCCATTAAACTAGGATAAAAAGCATAGTATTCTTGAATAGTTGCAAAATCAGGTGTTGGTTCAAAATATCGCCAAGCAGCGTTATTTATATACTTATCACCGATGCTGATATCATAATATTGACACTTACCTTTCCATTCACACCAAGTTTTTTTAGGTGTTTCTATGAAATATTCTAGTTTAATGTCTTCATAAGGAAGGTAATAAACAGGAGGATGGCTAGTTTCTAAAACTCTTTTAGCTTTACTTGTTTCTGCTAAAACAATACTATTAACAATTATCCGAATTGACTTGTTGCTATCTTCTAAACGAGCCGGACGAGGATAATCCCAAACGGATTCTTGACCGGATTCTGGTACGATAGGATTTGGTATCATTCTCAATAATCTCCTTTTAAATATCTTGAGCAATTCTAAAACCAGCGTGTTGATAAAAGTAGGGACGAAACCAGTTGCGATAGGTTGGTAATGCCATTGAACCATTAGTAGCCCAAGAACCACCAAGCATCATCTGATGTTTATCATCAAAAAAGGGTGCTGCTTGATCTTCGTAAAGCGGATGAGGTTCAAATCCTGGTAGGGCGTTGAAAGTGTCCCCCAACCATTCCCAGACGTTTCCTCTGAGATCGTAAAGTCCAGAAGCACTATTAGCGGGTTTGAACATTCCCACTGGGCTGGGGGAAATGAATTGTAAGTTGAGATTATGGTTAGTTGAGAAGTGGTTATCCTCAGAGATAAATAAGGCTTGCTTCCATTCGGCCTCAGTCATCAAGCGCATTTCTGAGCCTTGAGAACGACAAAATGCGATCGCTTCGTAGTAATTGACTTCTACAGGCCAGTCTAGGGGTAAGTCTATTTCGTCGAATGTGGCTCGATAGCGGTAGCTATCCTGGAAGGGTATCCAGAATTTGGGATGTTGTACATTGTAGAGTTGCTTCCAATCCCAAGATTCAGTATTCCAGTAATCTTGATTATTGTAACCACCAGCTTGAACAAATTTCAGATATTCGCCGTTAGTGATTAGATATTGACTAGCTAAAAACGGTTTCACTTCAACAGTGCGATCGCCATATTCGCTATCCCAACCATAAGTAAGATCATCCTGGGATTTACCTAGTTTCACTACACCACCTGGAACCCGGCGCATTTCATTTTTAGGAATCTTCGCGTTACTCGGTGCGTAATTCCAGCCTTGGGGACATTTTAGGCGATCGCTAGGCAATTGACGCACCAGCATCGACGAGGTTTCAAAGTGAATGCGACTATGTTCTATCCCCATCAGCAAAGCCCAGAAGGGATGCTGTTGATGAATCGGGAGATCCAGGGGAGTCTTTTGAATCACCTTTGCGATCGCTTCTCGTGCTTTGTCTCGATATTGCCAAACTTTTTCTACATCAGGCCAGCTAACCCCTTGCATGGCTGCGTCGAGTTCTGTCGGTGTTTGTGGATCAACTCCGATTTCAAATAGGGTTTCGTATTGCGAATTAATTCCAGCTTTGATTAAACCAACGCCAATTAACTTATTTATGAAAAAAACAGCTGAGTGACCAAGATAAAAAATTATCCGGTTTCTTAAAGGATCGGGGTTAAGATAAAAAGTTTCTTCCCCAACCAAACTTTTCATGAGTGTTTCTTCAAGTTCCCAGGAATTCTCAAAGTAGTTGAGCAGCCTTCGTGAACTGCAATCATTGAGTGTGGGGACTTGAGTTGATATCAGTTTATTTATCGTTGAAACTAAAGCCATGATATTTTTGACAGGGGATTCATTGCACAAATTACATAAATTATGACTGATTACAAGAAAAAGTGTTGTTGATCACATTTTTTGTTGTGTCGTTATGATCAGACAATCTGATAAATTTGTAAATAGATAAAAGGTGTATTTTAAAATACTTGATATACTGAACATAACAATAATATAAATAATGAATTAGCGTTGAATTACTTGTCTTAACTGAGTTTCACATGATTTTTGTGGAATGCAAATATTACCCGAAGACTTATTGATAATGATAACTTAGATAAAGGGGTGGGAAAAATGCTTAGAGAAAAAAAGATAAAAGCTAAAATTGCTAGCGTTTTCATCCCCTTTAGGGGAAGTGGTTAGGGAAGCCCTCGACGCCGAAGGACTGAAGTCGTAGCTACACAGGCTTTGGCTGCATAGGCAGGCTAGAGAAATTTACGGTAAAAAAATAAGGGCGTTTTCTGTTGATTGTAAATTCCTCGACACTGTTATGGGTGTTTATTCGGTTGTTAATGATATGCAGGAGCGGCGATAGTTAAGTAGCAGTTTTTTTACCAAATCCTCATATTTATTACTTACCCATGACACAATCGAATATGGAATTTAAACAAGATGAGTTACATCACATCTTTGTACCTTATCAGACAGCCAGCCAAGGTGGAACTCAAAAAGTTACATTGAGGTCAGGAAAAAGCTATGAAGTCAATATTCCAGCCAACACTACAGAAGACGATAAATTACGCTTAAAAAACTGTGGTTTGCAGGGAAATAATGTTGTCCTTGTTTTACACACTTTATTTGATAAAACTTTGAATATAGAAAAATCAGTAGACTTATTGATAACTACTGTAGATATCAAGCCAAAAAGTAAACAAAGATGTAGAAAAGTCTATCAGCTAATAAAAGATAGTAAATATAGTGAGTCTTTAGCGGCTCAGGACTTATTAGATTTTATTGTTTCCCTCTCTGAAAGTGACTCATTATTTTACCAGCGTTACAAAATTGCCAGTCAAAGTTCTAGGTTGATCAAAATTGAAGAGTGTATTGAAAACGCCTTAGCTGCATCTAAGCTAGAGGAGACTGAAAAGCAGTCACTAAAAGGAATATATCAGTGTATTAGAGCAGGAGAAAGTATAACTGATTTTGATGTCCTCAATCAGCTTGACTCTATAATTCAAAATTCTTTTCTTCTGAACGAACTAAAACAAGTCTATTTTCAATACAGTGTTATATCTAGAGCAATTACTGCTGATTTATTTATCGTCAATCTGATTGATAATTCCCCTACTATCACAAGTAGTATATACAGAGCAGAGATACTTGCTGCCTACGCTACACTTAGAGATGGTAAGCAAGTTTCTGATAAAGCTTGCTTGGATTCGTTAGACTCGCTAATTTCAAACTCAGATATTCCAGATGATTGTAAAGTAATTTACAAGCTGATGCGTGAGCCAATAACCAATAATAAGGGAAAGTCTCAGGAAGACGATGATATCATTGGCAAAGTAAAAAAAGTTCATGCTTCAGTTAAAAAAGCATCTGGGGTTGTTCCTACTGCTACTAAAGTCGGTACAACTATAGGATTAAAAGCAGGAACAGGAGCAGCGTTTGGTACTCTCTCTGGAGGCGCAGCGACTAATGCAACTCTAGCTTTGTTAGGGGGTGGTTCTGTCGCTGGGGGTGGCTTAGGAATGTTGGGAGGATTAGCAGTTGCAACTGGTGGAGCGGCTTTGATTGGTGCAGCAGCTCTAGTATCTGTTGCCTCTGTTGCTCAAATGGATTCTGAAGAGAAAAAGAATTTAGGAATCGCAGCAGGAGTAGGAGTTGCAACTAGTGCAGCAGCTGTTGGAACAGCTTGGGCTGCTATCAGCGCTTTTGGTGTGGCTGGTACAGGTACAGCGATTGGTACTTTATCAGGAGCGGCAGCCTATAGTGCTGCTATGGCAGCCCTTGGCGGGGTTGGTATTATGACTGGAGGGGCTGCCGTTGTTGCATTTGGCGCAGGTTTTGCAGCTTGGAAATTTCTTGGGGGGAATAAGAATGATCCTAAGCGGATCTTAAAACAGTTGGAGGCGAAACTATATTCCTAATAAAAAAATCAATTCCTGTTCTGCTAATAGCCGAACGACTGAAGTCGCGGCTACAAAAACAAAGCCTGCCTACGCAGGCTTTTAGATTAAAAAAAACAAGGGAAATGCATAGAAATTTTACGCAATTGCACATACATTGTGTTTGGGGAACTTGGGATAGATTGCCATTGATTACACCAGATGTTCAAGAGGTAATTTATTCAGCAATTACCAAGCAATGCTCTGACTTAGGATGCAAGGTAATTGCTATTGGCGGCACAGTTGATCACGTTCATTTACTAACTGGTTTTCCACCAAAATTGACTATATCTGAATTAATGCAAAAAGCCAAAGGTAGTTCTTCCCATTTGATTACTCATGAAATCAAACGCCACGAATTTTTTAAATGGCAAGGTGGTTACGGGGCATTTACAGTCAGTCATCATCTCATCGAGCAGACAGCAAATTACATTTGTAACCAAGCAATTCACCATCAACAAAAATCTCTCATTCCCGACTGGGAAATTATCTAATCCTTGCATCCAGCCTGCGTAGGCAGGCTTTGTTCATGTAGCCGCGACTTCAGTCGTTAGGCTCATAATTAGAGAAGCATACGGCGATGCCTTCACAGTAGGCATCGCGGATTTTAGATTTAATCTAATCTAAAATCCCAAATCGAGTTACCGATTCACCGCCGCAGCTTCTCGTGCTGCTGTTGCTTGATCTGGGTGGATACCCAAGCGGGTGAGATTAATCCGACCTTTGTTATCAATTTCGCGCACTTTGATAATCACTTCATCGCCCACCGCTACTTCATCCTCAACTTTGCCAACGCGGTAGTCAGCTAGTTGTGAGATGTGAATCATTCCTTCTTTTCCAGGCAGAAATTCCACAAATGCACCTATCGGTATAATCCGAGTGATGCGTCCTGCGTAGACATCCCCTTCGTTCAGCTTGCGGGTCATGCCTTGGATAATGTTTCTGGCTCTCTTGGCCTTGTTCTCATCCACAGCCGAAATTGTTACGGTGCCATCATCTTCGATATCAATTTTTGCACCAGTTTCCTCTGTGATTCCCTTAATAGTCTTGCCTCCAGGCCCGATGACCAGACCAATCATGTCTGAATCAATCTTGATTGTTAACAGACGTGGGGCATAAGGTGAGGTTTCAGTCCTCGGCGTGTCAATGCAGGCGAGCATTTTCTCCAGAATGTGCAACCGGGCTGCTTTGGCTTGGTGAACGGCTTGGGCAATAACCTCCAACGACAGACCAGATATTTTCATATCCATTTGCAAGGCGGTAATCCCAGTATCCGTACCGGCAACTTTGAAGTCCATATCGCCTAAAAAGTCTTCAATGCCCTGAATATCGGTGAGGATTCTTACTTCGTCCCCATCCTTAATCAGACCCATTGCTGCGCCACTGACAGGTTTGAGAATTGGCACACCAGCATCCATTAGAGCTAGGGTGGAACCGCAGACTGAACCCATTGAAGTGGAACCGTTGGAGGAAAGTACTTCCGATACGATGCGAATCACGTAGGGAAATTCTTCCTTTGACGGTAGCACAGGTAATAGCGCTCGCTCTGCTAATGCCCCGTGACCAATTTCGCGCCTTCCTGGGGCCCGCATTGGCTTGGTTTCCCCGACTGAGAACGGCGGGAAGTTGTAATGATGCAGATAACGCTTGTGCTGATCTAGCTGCATGTCATCGTTGAGGTTTTGGGCATCCCCAGGTGTACCCAGAGTACAAGCGGATAATACCTGAGTTAGTTCCCGGTTAAATAAACCGCTACCGTGGACTCGTTTTGGTAAAACACCAACTAAACAAGAAACAGGTCGCACTTCATCAAGTTTACGACCATCAACGCGAACGTTATCTTCGATGATTTGCCGCCGCATGAAGTGTTTGGTAATATCTTTAAAAGTGTTACCAAGTGCCTTCTTATTTGCAGTTGCGGCAACTCGAATTGGGTCTGCTTCTGAAAGTTCGGTAATCGTCGCGGCAATTTCATCCTTGACGACATCTAAAGCTGCATCGCGTTCGGGTTTGGTGAAGGTGAATTGAGAGAGGATTTTCTTAATCTGGCCGTTAGCGCGATCGCGGATATAATTTTCTAGCGTTTGGTCTACTTCTGCTGGTGCTTCTTGCACGATTACCAGACCCAGTTCTGCTAATAAATCTTGCTGCGCTTTGATTAAGTCTCGCACCGCTTCATAACCAAAGTCAATCGCCTCAAGAATATCTCGCTCTGGCAACTGATTGGCTCCCGCCTCCACCATGATTACGCCATGTGGTGAACCTGCAACTACTAGATCCAAGTCTCCAGCTTCAATTTCTGAGTATGTGGGGTTAATAATGAAATCATCTCCAACTAAACCAACCCGCACTGCTGCCATTGGCCCATTAAAAGGAATTTGGGCAATCAGGGTAGCGATTGAAGCACCTGTAACTGCTAGCACATCGGGTGGAACTAACTCGTCCATCGACAACGTTATGGCAATTATTTGCAGGTCATCCCGTAGCCACGAGGGGAACAGGGGACGCATGGGGCGGTCTATAAGACGACTGGTGAGAATTGTTTTTTCTGGTGGACGACCTTCCCGACGCATGATCCCTCCGGGAATCCTACCAGCTGCATACAACCTTTCTTCGTAATCTACTGTGAGTGGAAGAAAATCAATGCCTTCTCTGGCTTGCGATCGCGTAGCTGTCACTAAAACGGATGTATCCCCTGATTCTATCAAAACTGACCCACCAGCCTGGGGAGCTAGTAAGCCTACTTTCAGTCGAATATCCCGTCCATCGAAGGATATTGACTTATCAACTTCTGCCATTCAGTTTTTTTTCCTTCTCTTTCGCTATTCTCTTTCTGTGGCAATCCTAACATTTATGTACTATGACTGACTTCTAGTACATACAAAGATAGATAAGTCGTTCAACCTAAAGCACGATACATCATCAGCGCATCTACCACTTGTTCATCCCCTAGCTTCGCCGCACGCCCAATCCGCCCAATGATCTCAAATCCCAACGACTGCCAAAGTGTAATTGAAGGTATATTAGTTTCAAAGACCAAATTGAACATTACTGCCTCATAGCCCAGATTTGCTGCTATCAAGAGCATTGCCTCTCCCATGAACCGCCCGATCCCCTGACCACGTAACCCAGGTTGTACAATAAAACCAGCGTTGCAAATATGGCAACACCGACCGGGGAAGTTTGGTTTTAAATAAAACGCCCCTAATATTTCTTTTGGTTTGTGCGTAGCATCCTGAACAGATGTTCTAAGAACAAAGGCATCCTTACTCAACCAGTAAGCTGTAAATTCTGCCTGAGATAGAGGTTCCTTTTGGGGATAAGTTTTACCTTCAATAATTACAACATTGAGTAATGCTCTTACAACCTCCTGTTCTTGAGGATGCATATAATCTAGTTCAACTATTATCCCGTTTTTTAAAACTTTGATTAGGGGAAAAATCATTAATAATAATTTTGATTTTAAATATTTGTTTTAATATTAATTATATGCAATCTTGGGTTAAAAATTGTCTTAAGAAGATATAAAAAGTAGAATAATTGCAGTTTTTATGATTTAACCTTCGGAAATTTGAGTAGTTAGCAAATGGCGATTTTACACTGTAATTGGTTACTAAAAAATCAAAATGGTTGTTTATTTATTTGGGGGGAAACTTGGCGATCGCCACGAGTAAATTTCGAGTCTAGTGGCTCTGGAGAGATACCACTAAATCCACTGGCAATGACATCAGTTGAGTTAAGTGAGTGGTTGCATTCCCAGAACATGGCAATTACCAACTTCATCCAGCAACCTCAAGTTGCGAACGCTACCACTGGGCGAACACGGAAAGCCGCCAGTGTCACTCAGAGCAGTTTACCAACACATTCGCAAATCATTGC
>Ga0209181_10001615_pt1 | contig 38812 bp, 29 predicted proteins | sample MAT05_FD_187208 | JGI IMG/M metagenome (GOLD analysis project Ga0209181, IMG submission 187208) | Freshwater microbial communities from Lake Fryxell liftoff mats and glacier meltwater in Antarctica - MAT-05 (SPAdes) (version 2) | ecosystem: Environmental > Aquatic > Freshwater > Ice > Liftoff... | reverse complement strand
CATCAATCCGCTCAAGCTGCTCTCGTAGGATTCGGTATTCCAGTGGTCCGTAAATGCAAGGTAAGGCTGGACGAAGGGCAGGTTGGTAGGCGAGGATTTGCAAAATTCGTGGTCGTGTTTTTTGGTCTCACTCTAATCATAGCCATCGAATTCGGGGCATGAAGCGCTTTTTGCGTCTTCATGCCTCTTCTTTTTGTAGCGCTTTCCTTGCGCCCATCAGTCCCGCACACCGTTGGGACAGGCTCTATTTATTTATTACCGCTGCAAGCTGCTTCTTCCTGAGGGCAAGACGGCGGAAGCGCCTATAAAAGATGCCCCATCTTGAGGCGCTTCGTTTCGAGATAACGTGCGTTATGGCGGTTGGGCTTTGACTTGATCGAGACGACTTCAACAATTTCCAGACCGTAGCCCTCCAGACCGATCACCTTCTTCGGATTGTTCGTGAGAAAGCGCATCTTCCGAACACCAAGGTCACATAGGATTTGGGCACCTACTCCATAATCACGCAGCTCAGCAGGAAAGCCGAGCTTGAGATTCGCCTCGATGGTATCCAGTCCCTGTTCCTGTAATTTGTAAGCGTGGATTTTCGCAGGCAGCCCGATCCCCCGCCCTTCATGCTGACGCATATACAGTAGGACGCCGCTCCCCTCAGCCTCGATCTGGCGGAGCGCTGAATGAAGCTGGTTCCCGCAATCGCAGCGCTGCGAGCCGAAAATATCGCCTGTCAGACACTCACTATGCACTCGCACTAGCGTCGGCTTCTTCTGTGAAATCTTCCCTTTAACCAACGCCACATGATGCTCTCCATCCACGAGTGAACGGTAGAGATGCAGATTAAAATCACCGTAATCAGTTGGCATCTTCACCACTTGCTCCCGTTTGATGAGCTTTTCACTTTGTCGTCTATAGGCGATGAGCGCCGCTATGCTGCACATTTTCAAACGATGCTTACGCTTAAAAGCGAGGAGTTGCGGCAAACGCGCCATGGTGCCGTCATCATTCATGATCTCACAAATCACCGCCGCTGGTTGCAGTCCTGCCAAACGCGCCATATCCACACCAGCTTCGGTATGCCCGGCACGACGTAATACGCCGCCGCTCTTTGCGCGAAGCGGAAAAACATGACCAGGCTGAACCAGATCCCCAGGCCGGGTATTGGAACTGGCAAGCAACGCGATAGTTCGCGCGCGATCCGCTGCACTGATACCGGTGCGTATCCCTTTCGCCGCATCCACCGCAACCGTAAAATTCGTCCTGTGAGCTTCGCGATTTTCCCGCACCATACGTTCGAGTCCAAGCTTGTCTGCTCGCTCCTCGGTGATCGGCACGCAGATCAATCCCCTCGCATGCACTGCCATGAAATTTACCGCCTCGGGCGTGATCTTTTCCGCCGCCATGATAATATCACCCTCGTTTTCCCGATCCGCATCGTCCGTCACGATCACCATCTTTCCCAACCGGAGATCCTTGATCACGGATTCCACAGAATCAAACGGGGCTGTCTTTGCTTTAGGCATGATTAAAATTGAATCGGCTCAGGCTCATCCAGCTTGATGTCAGAAACAGGCGCAGGGGTGACGACGGTAGCCTTTGGAGGTGTTGCAGCCACAGGCATATCGGGAAAATCATTCACTGGAACCTCATTGGTGCTGTCCATCGGAGCCTGCACGTTTCCGACATTGCCAATGGCTACAATGCGATCCACCGCCTGATTCGCCCCATACGGATCCACGCCAATCACCGATGGCTCTTTGATCGCGACCAGAGTGAGCGACTGTGGCTCGACCACTTTCGCCCTCATTACTCCACCAGGCCCTGGTTCGCCTGTCGTCGTCGCAATCGGAATCCCGCTATGCACAGGACAAACATCCTTTGGAACCTGTTCCTGCGCAGCAATTTCCTGATAAGTAGTGCGCACTCCATTCTCCAGGCATTTCTCTATCGCGAGTCCTCCCGACAGGCTGCACACCTCACAGCGCACAATACCCCCAGGCTGAGCAATCTCCCGAGGCTTGTAGTTTTCAAAGCTCGCCTTCATCAACTCCGTCCATACCGGCAGCGCGATATCACTCCCAAAAGCCCCCCGGTAAATCGTCCGCCGCTGTTTATTGCGCATCTTGTCAAAACCGATCCACACCGAACACGTAATCTCGCTGCTGTAACCCACAAACCACACGTCGGTAAAATTATACGCGGTTCCCGGCTTTCCCCCAAGCGGATATTTTTTCAATCCCATCTCGCCATTTGCGCGCTCTGCCGTTCCGTGATCGAGAACTTCAGCAAGACAGGAATGCACTTCATACGCCGTTGTAGGCTTGATGGTGCGAATCATTTCTGTGCTGGCTTCAAACTGTAAATTTCCCTCTTTGTCTTCTATCCGCTGAATGATAAAAGGCTTCGTAGGCCTCATTCCTAGATTTGGAAATATCGTATTTGCAAGTGTCAGATCCATGGGGGCCACCTCACTGGATCCCAGATAAGTTTTCGGATACTGGGCGAGTTCGGAGCTGATTCCTGCATCCTCGGCCAGCTTGCTGACGTCCTGAATTCCCGTCATCATGCCTAGGCGCACGGTTGCAGCGTTCTTGGATTTCACGAGTGCAGTGCGCGCCGAGATCGCTCCCTCATAGCGGTTGTCCATGCGCTCAGGCCCCCATTCCCCAAGAATCCCAGTCGTTCCGCCGATCATCACCTTGGTGTTGTCCATCACTGCATCCTGCACGATCGTTCCAGGAAAAAATCCTTTCTCAAATGCCGCCGCATAGACGAGCGGCATAAACGCCGTTCCGGGCGGCACCTGCGCCTGTGTGGTGCGGTTCAATGCGCTGTGCGAGAAATTACGTCCTCCAACCATAGCAAGAATCGCTCCGGTTTTGTTATCGAGAATCACCGATGCACCCTGGAGATATTCCGGCTCTAGGCGGCGTCCATCCGAGTCCGATGGCTGCCCTTTCGCCGCCTTATAGACTTCCTCAAACTGCGCGTAGGTCGGGTGCTCATAGCCTTCCCGACGCTCAATCGACGCCAGCTGGCTGTCGATCTCCCTCTCAGCTTTCTTCTGCAACCCGGAGTCAATCGTCGTATAAATCCTGTAGCCATCCTCCAGTGCGGCCTCCTTTCCCAGGAGTTTTGTAACCTGCTGATAAATCATGTCCGCGGCGTGCGACTCCTGGTGTACCGTCTTTCTATTTTTGATCACCGGCTCCTCCGCAAATGCAACGTCATATTCCGGCCGCGTGATATGTTTCGTCTCCAATGCCCGGTTCAACACCCGGTTTCGCTCATCCAAACAGTTTTGATAGTTCTTCCACGGTGAATAACGGTCCGGGCTTGGAAGCATTCCCGCAAGGAGACACGCCTCGCTCAAAGTCAGATCCTTCGCATGCTTTCCAAAATAACCCTTAGCCGCCGCCTCGGCTCCAAAAAATCCGGATCCAAAGTAAACCCGGTTCAAATACAACTCGAGCACCTTCTCCTTGTTGCAACGTCTCTCGATTTCCCATGCAACACACATTTCCAGTTTTTTACGATCCATCCCGCTTTTCCGGTCCCGGTTTCTAGATGGCAGACGCAGCGGATAGGTATTGCGGGCAAGCTGCTGAGTGATCGTGCTGGCCCCCTGCACTGTTCGCCCTTTTTGGTAATTCGCCAGCATTGCGCGCAGGATTCCCTTATAATCCACCCCTTTGTGGGAATAAAAACGGGCGTCTTCGGCTGCAACCACCGCCTTAAGGAGATTAGGAGACAGATTATCAAAACTCACCTGTTCCCGGTTCTGGGTAAACATCCGGCTCATCACGTTCCCAGCTCGGTCATAAATGATGCTCGCAGACTCCATCTCCTCGAGCTTGCTATAATCAAACGTATTCGCCTCGGCCTCCCATTTCGCCTTTTCCACAAGCACGAAAATAGTCCCTGCCGTCGCTACTATCAGCAGGGTGAAAAATGGAATGGTAAACCACCAGCGGCGGTACCAGCGTTTTTTAGGACGGGACAAATCCCACATGCAAAAGTCGTATGATTATCAAAAGACCTCTACGTTATACCGCGAGTCCCTCTCAACGCAAGGGAAGGTTGGCTACGGAAGGCTACGGAACACCAGGCGTGACGACTTGATAGAAACGCTTTCCTGTCCCGGGAGCCGGAGTGTCATACACAATAGTCGGCGTGTCCGAAGCAGGCGCGCTCAATTGCCCCACATTCTGCCAGTTGGCATCTGAAAGCGCATTCTTATATCGCACAGTGTAGGTTTTGCCCGCAAGCGCGGTAAAGCTGATGGCAAACTGCCCGCCGCCGGGCGTCGGACTTACACTCGCTCCCAGCCTGCTACCAGGGAGCCTCGGATTGGTTCCAGCCAGATATTCCTGAAGATTGGTCTGCCCATCTTCATCTGTATCCAGCGAAGCGTCTGCAGCGTTGTTGGGGTTAAAACCATTTGCCGTTTCCCATGAGTTCGGCATGCCATCGCCATCGCTATCAAGTGCGAATTGTATATTTGTGGTGCCAGGCGTGGGCGGGATCGATGTAAAGATCGTCACAGCACCATCGGACAAGCGCCCCCCGCTCTGATTAGGACTTTGAGCAGCGTAGGTGATAGCGTTAATCTGGGCACCTGCCGCAGTAAATAATCCAATGGATTCTCCTGCAGGATTAAGTGAAAAGTTCACATGGCCGTAGCTACCCCCGCCATCATTGTCAGCCACCCACTTCTGCCACCTAGCTGTGCCGGAGCCGCCGATATAGCTCAGCGGTGGAATCAGGTACTTTTTCCGGTCAGCAAGATTATCCGTTAAATAGTTACTGCTCAGAAGGATCGGGCGCGTATTGGCAGTGGCGCTATGAAAGATCTCAAACCAACTGTCTTCAGCCGTCGGGTAGGAGTTCCATTCATTAATCCGGATATCGCTCACGTTACCCATCAAGGCTGCGGTGTTAAAACCTGTGCGAGAAGGAGTCGTCAAAACCCAGTTGGCTCCGCCATTCGGGATACGCCCTACGGAGTAGTCTCCCAATTGCTGTCCAAAGGAAATGTTGTTTAATAATGTTCCGTTTGTAGCGAGTGGGCTGAACAAATAAACCTGATCTCCCTCTCCATTTAATCCAAAACCTGTGTTGGTGCTGGATGCAGCCAGAAGCGGATTACATTGCACAACGAGATATCCAGTAGCCGGCACACTCACGTTCCCAAATACATATTTGCGCGGATTGCCGATGGAATCCGACAGGCTGTAATCACTCAGATTCACCGCGGTTCCAGAGGGATTATAAAGTTCGATCCAAGAGCTATAGCTAAGATCCGGATTCTGGATGGAGTTATTCAAAACAAAAACTTCATTGATCAGCACCGGGGAGAAAATTGACGCATCCAGTTTCATTCCAAACACAATATCGCTGCTGGTGCCATTTTGGTGAACCGAAACAGCGATCACATTGTTTCCCACCAGAAGTTGATTCGCATTGAAGGTGTAAGTCTCTACCAGCCCATCTGTAGCGGCCCCGGTCGACACCGTGCTATAACTCACCGTTCCGGCTGCCACCCGGATGCGGCTGCCTGTTGTCGGTGTAATTTCCGTTCCATTCAGATAGACGACGCACCCATCGTCCACAATGATCTTGGCCGTTAACGTCGTTCCGCTGAGTGGCCCCGAATAGTTAAATTGCGTCCGGAAATAATTGGTCTGGAGAGGTCCTCCACCAGAGCGCTGAGGCAATGGGGTGTTTTTCACAAAGCCCTCTGTATTCTGCGTCAATGTGTCAGGCTCGACATAAAGAAGGCCGACACCCGAACTCCACAATGCATCATCAAACAACGTCGCGCTAAAAGTCCTGCCCTGTGCGTCATTCGGTGGCGCACTAATATTTGAGTAATACTTCCATACCTGATTCACAGAAATCAAATTGACTGCCTGCGTTCCAGTTGGTGCGGGGTTTGGAGCTCCAGCAGTCGGCTGGTTAAAAAATGCCATCGTGCTGGAACCATTCGGTGAGCGACCTTCACTCACGTCAGTCCGCTGCGGCCCGTAAACGACAGAATCAATAAAATTGAGGGCTGCATCCATCAGTCCGATTTCGCCCTGCAATGCAGAAAGCTTGAAACTCAGATGATCCGGTCCACTCGTAGTATTCTCGTCCGCTTCAAAAACGATATACCCACCCGCAGGGATAAAAGTAAGCTGACGGATTTGATGCCTGTCAGGCCAGCCTGAGGGATTGTCCGTGAGATGGCAGTTGCCAATATTCACGGGATTGTTGGATGGATTATAGAGTTCGATAAAGTCGTCTGACTCTAAAACTCCTGGATCCGTCAGCCATTCATTAATCCGCACACCGTTGGTATAACCCAGCCCCTTCATCAGATTTGCCGCCCCTAAAGTAGGCGTGCACAATGTCCATGTCCCATCAGGCGCACGTCCGATGGAGTAATCGGGGATTTGGTTCCCATACGCAATACTGTCCGCGACTCCTCCTCCCGCCGCCACTGATTTGGTCAGGGTGACAGTATCTCCCGACGACTTGATTCCAAAACCTGTTTTGGGCTGTGGCACCGAACCATTGCCACTTGCGTAGATCACCAAATGAGCACCCGCCGCCAATGTAGTTCCATTGGGGATCATATATTTGTAAGGAACAGATGAGTTATCTGTCACCCCCCACCCGCTCAAATCTGCAGCCACCGTTCCCGCATTTTTTAGCTCGATAACATCCGGGAAAACAGTGCCGAAAGCCACCGTCTCGGTGTTGTTTGCGAGCAGTTCATTAATCTGGACCACTGCTTGGGCCGCAGGTGGCGTGTAGCCAGTGTTCACCGTCCAGGTCGCCGTTTTTGTAATCGCTGCACTCGCGCCGTAATCGGCATGATCCTGATAGAATGCCGCATCATTCCGGCCCACGGCTTCGACGTAATGAGCGCCATTTCCAAGTCCAGCGAGGGTGATTTGATTCGCAATAGGCGTTTCGGCGCTCCATCCCCCTCCATCCAGACGATATTTGTAATGTGTCCATCCAGAACCTGACGGAAACTTGTCTGCCGCGGAGGGAATCCCGCTCCCGGTCATCAGTTTGCCCACCGTTAACGTCGCGCTAGTCTGATTCGTCGTTCCAACAGGAGCGCCACTAATGCTCACGCCTGCACTGCGAATGGCTCCTTTATCCTGTCCGTTTGGACCCGTTCCTTTTGCTGGAGAATAAGACTTAAGAGAAAACATCTCCCTGATTTTTGGTAGCAGATAGCGGTAGTTGCGCTCCGTGGGTGTCGGAACATTTGAAATGTCGTTAAAGAAAGGATCATTCACCGTATTGCCGCTCCCTGGCCCCGCCCATGAGACCGGCAACAGGTTATTATTCAAGGTCACCGTGCTGATTCCAGGGCTATAATTAACCGTAATAGCCTCGGCATCCGAAATAATATTCCCCTCAAGATACATCCCCATTGCTCTTAAAACACCGGCATCTGTCTCACCTAGACTGATGACACCGGCCGGCACTGGCTCCTGTCCACCCACACGAGTCTGCTTTACGATGGTGTTATTCAGCATCGTATAAAAGTTACTATGCTTGGCCATCGCCGCGTGGTCGTTGTTGTAAAATATATTTCCTACCATGGTGACTTCGGAAGTAATTCCCCCCTCCGCACCACCACTCACTGCACTCGCGGAATCCGGCGAATTTACCCGGTGACAGTTCATAAACAGATTGCCTTCGATCCAACTATCAGAGGCATCTAGATCCAAAATATCATCATCAGACCCTGCAAACACGTTGTTGATGTATTGCACGATAGGCGATGGCCGGTTGCCTCCGCTGAAATCAATAACGTCATTGTAGCCATTCGCCTTTCCAAAAAAGCAGTTGCGGAAAATACCACGGCCACCTGTTGGCACACCATTGGTTCCATGAAGCGGCTCAAATGAGGCGGTAGTGGTTGGGAAGATACAGTCGTGAATTAAAAATGACGTACTATCCATATTGATATATGGCGCACCCGTAGCTCCAAATTCCAGATGATCAAAAATGACATTGGCGTTGTTTTGAGTCTTGATCGCTACCGTGCCACTGGTCGAAGTGCCATTACGCTCAAAAAAGGCGTATGAAATGTGGCTGGCCGCAGGCAATGGCGTGGTTCCATTAATAATGATTCCGTTCCAGATTGGCGCAGTCGCCGGTGCCGAAGTAAACCGAATCGGCTGTGTCTCCGTGCCCACTGCCAGCAGCCGGCCTCCAGCCTGCACAGTCAGGGTCGCAGTCGATGCAAAGTAAACCGTGGTTCCAGGCTCAATCGTCAAAGTCGATCCATTAGGCACCGTAATGCTACCTGTGACATTGTATGGCCCGGCTGCCGCAGTCCATGTCGAGGTGGCAATGTTACCCGATACATTGGTCGTCGTGCTGTCATCGTACCAAACATCAAACGTCGTCCGGTCGATTTCGTTGCTCGCACCATCAAACGCTTGGATCAAAATCCGGTTAATACCAGGGGTAAGGGTCACCGTCGGATGCAGCCAAGTTGCACTCCATGCAGTCCATTGGGCCGCGACACCGTTCACTTTCACGCTGCGGGTATCTATCGCATTCGCCCGGCCAGTCAGCAGACAAGTGGGACTCGTCACACGACGGTAGCCATTAGTTACTGTTCCCGTGGACACTATATCCTGAATTTGCAAAGGAATCTGCAACCTCACGTAAGCTACACGTAATGCATACCAAGTTTTACGTGCGTCGATCACACTTTGAATGACTAGACCAGGCAGAAGTTGATCTGCCATGACGTTAAAATTCGCAACCGATAGCTCTCCATTCATCAAATCAAGCAACTCTCGGTAGTAAATTGGCGTAAACTCCGGGTGCTTCATGAAGGAGTTCAGTGCCGATGGGACGTTGTCGACGTATCCCTTCTTCGTCATCGCAAAAATATCGACCAGAGGGGATTCCGTATAATACGCGGGCCAAGCAAACACTACCCCGTCTCCCAGAATAGTATCCAAATCATGAGGAATGAGTTTCGCCCGCGGATCATTCGCTCCAAAGTAGATGTAATAATCGTCTCCAATTCCTGTAGTGATGTTACTTTCCACGTTCACCAAAAGTGACTCCACCGCAAACCAACGCATAAACTGTTCGACATCAATACTCGCATAGATTGAGGAAAGATAATCAGGAGTCCATGTCATGGCTGTCATGCTCGATGACTGCCCTTTAGAAATCGCCGTAGTCGCCGTGATAATATCAGTCCAATTATCCTCGCTCTTGTTGGTCTGCTTAAAAAAGACCGCCCGGTAGGGATCTTCGGCGCTCTCGCCCATAGCCGGCGGCATGTATGCAAGCGTCCCCTCTCGATTCGGAGCATTATCCTCCCTGCGAACCGCATACAGATTGCCGTCTCCATCCTGAGGATAACGGCTGGATATAAACTCTGAATCCTTGGATTCGTTACAAACGTAAAAACCAAAGCTGTTCCCAAAATTATTACTGGATCCAAGATTACTCCCTCCGACCAGCGTGGTTGGATCAGTCCCGTTCACCCGCAGTTGAATCTGTCGCGACTCCGGAGCCGCAAGGCCCGACTTTCTAAAAATCGCGCTCCCAAAAAGCTGCAGGTAAGTATGCTGGGTGTTCAGGTCAAATGAGGTTTTACCATTCCAATCCCAGTCATTCGGGATGCTAATATTCAGACTCGCCGGCTGCGCACTAGCACTCCCGTGACCGCGGTTTTTCGTGGAGCAAAGATAACGCAGTTCACTGCTTGTCCCATCAATCGTAATGAACGTCGAATTGAACCGAGCATCACTGTAGTTATCCGATTGTGTGTTACCGTCATTAATGGTAGCCAAGGACGCGCGATCCGCCGCTTTCATGATAATGCGATAGATCGGAGCCGCGCCGCTGTAGCTGGTGTTGTCCACCTGATACATAGCGTTACAAACCTGAACCTGCGAGTTGTTAAAATCATACGCGAGTTTCGGCCATTGCCGCGTTCTTGCTCCATTATCTGTAGCCTGCACGTAAAATTCCACGATCTTGCCATTGGCATATGTATTTCCGGCAATTTGAACGCTGTAAGTTTTGTCTCCTGCCGCCACATCCGGAGAAGTCCCCGCATCATTCATCGCAGTCGAAGCCCATGAACCGCCATCCTCACGGTAAAATAATGTCGCTGTTATCGCTCCTGAAACATCTTCCTGAATTTTTGCGGTAAAAATAACTGCATCAGTTGACTTCGGAATCATCGGAAAATGCTGAACATTCGTAATAAAAGGCGCGACATTGGTGCTCAATGACGAATTCACCACTCCTGGGGTTCCCTGTGCCGTAACACTTGCCTTCCAGTTCTGTCCCAGGCTGTTGTCAAAGGCTGGCTGGATCAGCTCAAGGCTCTTTCCATACCCATCCGCATCGCTTTTCCAATACCACCCCCGATGCCCTAAATCTGGAGGATTATCCTGATACCGATCCGCCCAGTCCCCATCATCGCTATACTTCACCTCGTCTTGCACCACGCTCACATTATTCGTGAGGGTAATTTTGTTAGCACTATTGCTCAATTTCCCGGTCCATCCTGCCACATAGTTACTCACTCCCGGATACTTTGCGGTAAAAGCCGCTGCATTCGCAGCCACCACCAGATACCCCCCTGCCGGAATGCTGGAACTCGGGAAAGTGTAGGTCACACCACTCGTAAATTTCCAGCCAGTAAGGCTTACCGCACTCGCGCCATCATTATAGAGCTCTATCCATTCCTCGGCAGGATTCTCCGAGGACGGATGATACATGATCTCATTGATAATTACCAATGCGCGAGCTGAAGGAACGACGAGGCCAAATATGACAAAAAGCCTCAGAATGAAATGGATCATGCGGGGGTTCTAAAGGGGGTTAGGGGGAATGTAGGCGGACTTTAACTCAAATAATGATTTTAGTCGCCCACTTTTTTCCTAAAATTTACATCGTTGAGTAAGTCGTGGATTTATCGAACAACGATCCATCAGTAGTAATAATTCGGGAAAGCACCGCAGGATCACTCCTTAAATCGAATTAACCAATAGGATATTCAAATCACCGTCTTTTGCTGGTCATGATCATGGACTTCCAAAGATACGGGACCCTTCCGACACCTTGAAAACTTGAAACCTCAAATCCTTCTTCCGTTAGCAATTGAACAAGGGTGTTACGTGACCAAAATTCGCCGCCACCGCTTGTCACCGCTTACGTTGCTGCATTTTGATCTGGGCTAATTCGCCCTCCTTTTACACCACCTCACGGACAAACCAGACAGCCATCCGGGACTTTAATGGCAACCTTGAAAGTTTGCCCTCGCAAAGAAAACCGGACTTGTCATCCCGATGGAAATGTCCATCTTCCGCCCCTTTTTACAGGCCTAGGCAAAAATCATGAAACATCTGCTCTCTTTAGAAGCGCTCGGGAAAGACGAAATCCTGGCAGTTCTCGATCTTGCCTCAAAAATGAAAGCCAACCGTGGAAAGCACGACAAGCTCCCGCTTAAAGGGCAGTGCTGGGCACTCATGTTTTCCAAGTCCAGCACGCGCACCCGTGTCTCTTTTGAAGTCGGTATCCGCGAACTCGGTGGCGATGTGTTTTTTCTGGCAGCAGACGACATCCAACTCGGACGCGGGGAGCCCATCAAAGACACGGCACGCGTGATGGGGCGGATGTGTCACGGTGCAGTGATCCGCACTTTTGCACAAAGCGATGTCGAAGACTTTGCCGAATACAGCCGTATTCCAACGATCAATGCACTCACCGACGAGGAGCACCCCTGCCAGATTCTTACCGACCTCCAGACCATCGTAGAAAAGCTTGGGAGCTTTGCCGGCAAGGTCGTCACCTTTATCGGAGACGGCGCGTGTAATGTTCCGAACTCCTGGCTTTGGGCTGCCTCCAAGCTGGATTTTGAATTGCGCATCGCAGCACCCAAAGATTTCCAGCCATCCAAAGAACTGCTCGCCCGAGCCTTCCCCGGTGAACAGTCTGGCACCTATCTTGTAAACAAAGGCGGCGGACGTGTATTGGTGACCGATGATATCGAAGCCGCCACCCGCGGTGCCGACGTTCTTTATACAGACGTATGGGTCAGTATGGGCAAGGAAGAGGAAGCAGAATACCGCAAGGCGCGTCTTGCTCGGTATCAGATCAATTCCCAGCTAGTCTCGTTGGCAAAGCCCGGAGCGATCGTGATGCACTGCCTCCCCGCCTACCGTGGGCTCGAAATATCAGAAGAAACCTTTGAGGCTCATGCCGACACTATTTTCGACGAAGCAGAAAACCGTCTTCACGCGCAAAAAGCAGTCCTATGGCTGCTCGCCGAAGGCCGCTAGCCGTTTGTTAAAAAACATTCCAACCACTAAAACTCAAATACCCTAAAAAAGTTAAAACTCACGCTTGCCAAAAAGAAGTACCCCGTACAAGCTCCCCGGCTCTTTTCCTCGCAACCTGTTTATACCTATTATGTCCACTGAATTGATGACCGAACTTCTCGAAGCTGGAGTTCATTTTGGCCACCAGACTAAACGCTGGAACCCCAAGATGAAGCCATACATCTACGAGAAAAAGAACCAAATCTATATCATCAATCTTGGTGAGACCGTAAAGCAGCTGCATGGCGCATGCGACTTCCTCGCGAAGACTGCCGCTAAAGGTGGCAAAGTTCTTTTCGTAGGCTGCAAGAAGCAGGCTCAAGAAGCAGTGAAGGAAGCAGCGCAAGCTTGCGGACAATACTGGATCAACCAGCGCTGGCTCGGTGGCACGCTCACCAACCTCAAGACCATTCGTCAGAGTATCGCCCGCCTGAACTGGATCGAAAACATGGAGAAGTCGCCCGACTACGCCAAGATGGGCAAACAGGAAATTTCCGCAGTTCGTCGTGAAGGCGCAAAGCTCCTTCGCAATCTCGAAGGCATTCGCGACATGACTAAGCAGCCCGACGCGATCATCATTATTGATACCGCTCGCGAGCTTAACGCAGTCGCAGAAGCCCGCCGCCTCGGCATCCCTGTCGTGGCAATCGTGGACACCAATGCTGATCCAAGCGTAGTGGATTATCCGATCGCCGGTAACGACGACGCCATCCGCGCGATTCGCATCATTCTTCAGAAACTCGTCGATGCCCTCGTAAGCGCCAGTTCCTCTGGTGCTCGCAAGGAAGAATCCGAGCTGGCTGGAGTTGCTGAATAAGCGTCTCCCCTTCTGAATCCTTAATCCGCCTCATCTTCATGAGGCAAAATGGAAGTCCTGTTCCCGATCTCACCGAGATCGTGGCTTGGGAATTTAGATGACGACAACCCGGCATATCCGATCCGCAAGTGCGTCCCGCAAACAACCTTTCAAATTAAACAAACACCAAATCCCTTCTTATGAGCGCAACAGCAACGATTGATGCAAAAATGGTCGCAACCCTCCGCGAAAAAACCGGAGCAGGAATGATGGACTGCCGCAAGGCGCTCGTCGAAGCCAATGCCGACATCGAAGCTGCGGTGGACATTCTCCGTGCGAAAGGCGTCGCCAATGCAACCAAGAAGGCATCACGTTCCGCCAACGAAGGCGTGATAGCACAATCGATTCTGCCCGGCGCAAAAGTCGGTCTGCTGCTTGAAGTGAACTGCGAAACCGATTTCGTCGCCAAGAACGATGTGTTCCAGGCGCAGACTGCAGATTGGGCCAGAGCTCTCGCAGAAAAACCTTCCATTGATTTGGAGCCTTCGCGCATCGAAGCAGTGACCAAGATCGGCGAGAACGTTCAACTCCGCCGCAACGCTCGTATTGAAGTCACCGGAAGCGGTCTCGTTGCAGCTTACATTCACACCGGCGGAAAAGTCGGTGTGCTCGTGGAAGTCGGCGCTGAAAAGGACGCAACGGTAAACAGCGACGACTTCAAGCAGCTCGTTCGCGACATCACATTGCAAATCGCAGCCGCCAGCCCTGTCTCAGTGGACAGCACTTCAGTTCCAGCCTCCCTCGTGGAGCGCGAACGCGCGATCTACCGCGAGCAGGTTCCTGCTGGCAAACCACCTGAGATGGTGGAGAAGATTGTGGACGGCAAGATGAGCAAGTTTTACAGCGGTATCTGTCTCTTGGATCAGTCCTTCATCAAGAACCCCGATCAGACAATCGCCCAGCTTGTCGCGGAGAAATCCAAGACACTCGGCGATACTATTAAGGTGCGCAGCTTCATCCGCTATCAAGTGGGCGAGGAAATCTCGGCCTAGAACTTACTCCAGACAGGCGGGAGAAAAGCACCATGGTAATGAACCACGGGGCTTCCAGCTTATGCGGTTAATCCCGATTCGATTCAAACGGGGTCCACTGGCTACGGTTCTCTGAGTTGCGCCTCCACGGCAGCACGCTTTTTCCAGACCCAAATACTGAGAAAAATCCCGCTGATGGCAGCCGCCCAATAAGCTGCCAGCTGCGCACATTGATTTGCCATAAACGCAGCGCGTTTCACCGGCGCAATGTGTTTTGCTACTGAATGGTAAAGCTCGAAGGCTCCATTCCTTGTCGCGATATAGCCGAATATTCCAGCCCCAAGCGCCACAATACACACCAAGAGCACGAGCGCGAACATCGGACTGATGAAAAACTGCCATTTGAAACGTGGACGCCCTCCGAGGCGAGCGGCCAGCATAATCAAGGCCCCCAGAATCAATCCCAGCCACCATGTTTCCAGCACACCCGTTTTAAGCGCAAACCAGGTCAAATCCCCCACCACAAAACCTTCAGGCAAACCAATCGTGAAGTATTCGATGCAGATCCTTGCTGCGATTTGAGTATTGATGACTCCGCAAGTGACAGCAGCAATGAGCGCAAGCGAGCAGATCGCCAGGCACTCGACTGTTTCTTTAAAAGGGGAATCACTCCGCATCCCATCTCCGTGCCATAAAAGCCCCGGAATCACACGCAGTATGTTTACAGGGGTGAGTGATTAAAGGTGGGTGCGGTGAAAGCGAGAAGATAGGCGAATCCAGAGGAACGAAACACCAACCTCTCCAATTTTAATCACTTTTTCAAAAAGGAAAAGGGAGTAAGCCCCCTCGATTACAGGAATAAAGTCAGGCAGTAGGCGGCGGCTTTGCTTCATCAGCCTTTTCATAATCGTTATCATCGGAGTTCCAAATAAACGCCGACCCGATTGCAAACATGAACAGGGAGTAAAACTGTCCTGTGGAAAGCCCCATAATCATACCGTCCGGCACCCGGAATGTCTCACCGATGATTCTAAATAGCGCGTAGAGGATAAAAAAGAGTCCGGTCAGTATTCCACGTTTCATCCGGAATCTGGTCCGCAAAATCCACAAAATCGTAAAAAGCAGCACGCCTTCCAAAAACGCTTCATACAACTGGGAAGGGTGACGCGGCGTCAGATGCTCTTTGAAGCCGGCTGAAATCTCCGGACTGTTGCGTCCCTCTTCTATCAAGCGGCCTACGGCACTATACCAGGAATCCACTGAGCTCTTGTCTGCGAAATCCGGTAATGGAACCCCAAGCTGCGCAGCCTTCTCCGGATCGTCATATAGCTCCCCGGGAAACTGCACCGCCAACGAGGAATTCGTCGGCTTTCCATAGAGCTCGCCATTGATGAAATTTGCGCATCGGACAAGAAACAACCCCACTGGAGCCACCACGCAGAGGCTGTCACCGATTCCAGTCCAGGAAACATGACGCTTTCTCGCGTAGAACCACGTAAAAATCACCAAGCCAAGTATGCCTCCGTGGCTGGCCATCCCCCCTTTCCATACTTCAAACATCCAATACCAATGCTCATGTGGCTCCTTGCTGCCATATATCAAGATCCACCCAAGCCTGCCTCCCAGAAGCACGCCTAGAAAACCAGCGAACGTAATAAAGTCCGCCACCTCCAAAGGTTTCAGCGGGGTGTATCCACGCTGGGAAAGCCAGCGATACAGCCACCAGACAGCCAGACCTGACAACACATACGAAAGCCCATACCAACGGGGCCCGAAGTCACCGATTCGAAAAATGAAAGGATCGAGATTATGGAGCCAGGCAGCAAACACAGGTCTTCATACTGACATAACCTCCCGAACGACCGCCAGCGTTGAAGCTTATTTTTTTACCTTCAAAGAACTCAGTAGGCCCCCACCGCCGCTTGGGGCAGGCGCTCCTCCGGCAGGCGCAGGAGGCGTGGCAGGTTTCGGCAAATGCTCAACCAAGGTAAGACCACCAGAAGTCGTCGTGTCCCGTCCCATCAGCTTATCCACCGCATCCAGTCCCTTCCTCATTTTGTTTTTGTTCACCGAGTAAAGCATGGCTGTTTCCGCAGTGATCAGTTCCTTTTCATAAGCCTCCCTGAGAGTCTGCTCAAAGCTGCACCATCCATCTGGTCGTGACGCTTCAATGATATCGCCGTAATTCCGCACATCACTTTCACCGAGTTGGATCGTCTCACGTGTGCGCAGACTACTCCCCATGATTTCATTCACCATCACGCGGCCTCCACCTACTTTGGGGGCAAGGCGCTGACTTACCACCCAGCGCAATGTCTCCGCGAGGCGCTCCCTCACCTGTTGCTCCTCTTCCTTACTGAACATGCCCAGAACGCGGTTGATGGACTGCCCAGCACTGATGGTATGCAGAGTAGAATAAACGACGTGGCCGGTTTCCGCCGCAGTGAGTGCAATTTCCATAGTCTCCCGATCACGAATTTCACCCACGAGAATCACTTTGGGTGCCTGACGCAATGCTGCGCGCAAACCTGCGGAAAAACTGCCAAAGTCACGACCCAGCTCGCGTTGCGAAAACGTTGCTGCCTTATGCGGATGCAAAAACTCCACCGGGTCCTCCAGAGTGACAATGTGCATCTGGCTCATCTCGTTCATTCCATTCAACATCGCGGCCAGCGTCGTCGTTTTACCGCTGCCCGTCGCACCTGTTACGAATATAAGCCCGGTTTTTTCCTGAATGATCCTTTCAAAAACAGGCGACAGCTTGAGATCAGTCATTGTCGGAATCTTCGTGTTCAGTTTCCGCATAACGATGGCATAAGTGCCTTTCTGTTTGAAGATATTCACACGAAACCGAGCCAGCCCTTCCACACTGTAACTGCTGTCGCAGGAACCGTTATTGCGGACATCCTCGACTAATCGCGGGTTATCATTAATCAAAGTGCGCGCCATTCCTTCCGTCTCAGCAGGCGTCAGCGGCGAAGAGAGGCCAGGGACATCAATTGGTGTCAGCTTACCATAGTCTTCCACTTGTGGCGGACGTCCCACGACAAAGAACAAATCGCTCGCTCCCTCTCCAATCGACAGCATGGTTCGTAACGCATCGTCGATCGGTCTTGCCTGTATGGTGAAAATTGGACCCGGGCTGCCGATACCTCCGCCACTTGACACAATTGGAGGCGCTACAGCCGGGGCTGAGGCTGGCGCCTGCGTCTGTGGTGCTTGAGTTTGTGCAGCCTGAATCGGAGCAGGAGCAGGAGTATATGCTACGGGCGATACAGGAGCGGGCGCTGCCTGGAGTGGCATCGTTGGAGCTGGTGCTGATCCAGCTCCCGGCATCACCAGTCCCTGAGCCCGCACTGGCTCTGAAACGACAGGCGCCGCCATTCTTAAAGGCGGCGCGCTGGTGGAACCTGATACAGGTGGAGCTATTTGCTGCACTCCTGTGGATGGTTGAGTTCCTGTCATTTCTCCGGAAACAATCCGGCCGTCGTTATCGTAGAGTGGCATAATGTTAGATGGTTTTGAAAAGCACGCCCTTGCAGGCAGAAAGTGTGCCCCCATCTGCACGCTCCCTAAACTTTTCGAAAAGTAGATGAAATAATTTTTGATCCCGCTTTGATGCGCCGGAAAATATTAAAATGTGAGCGTTGAAATTCGTTTCGCCACTTCCTCCACATTCGCACGCGAATTAAATGCGCTGATACGGAAATAACCTTCTCCCATCGCTCCAAATCCTGCTCCCGGCGTGATCACCACGTTCGCTTCATTCAACATTTTGTCGAACATCTGCCAGCTTGTCATGCTGCCCGGACACTTCACCCAGATATATGGCGCATTCTCCCCGCCCCAGGTTTTCCATCCCACCTTTTCTGAAGCCTCGCGTAAAATTTTCGCATTTCCGAGATAATGTGAGATCAGCTCCTTTACCTGCTTTTTCCCCTCGCTGGAATAAAGCGCCTCCGCTCCCCGCTGCACGATATAGCTAACCCCATTAAACTTCGTCGTCATCCGGCGCGACCATAGCGGATGCATCGCGTTCAGATTCCCGGAGCCGTCTTTCGCCATCAACGTCTTCGGCACCACGGTCAACGCGCAACGCGTCCCGGTAAAGCCGCCGTTCTTAGAAAAGCTGCGGAACTCAATCGCGCATTCACGAGCCCCTTCAATTTCATAGATCGAATGCGGAATCGTCTTGTCCGTGATGTAAGCCTCATACGCAGCGTCGAAAAGAATGATGCTGCCATGATCGAGCGCGTATGCCACCCATGCCTCAATCTGCGCCTTGCTCATCGCGGCACCGGTAGGATTGTTCGGCGAGCAAAGATAGATGATATCCACATGCTCATCTTTCGGCGGCGGGGGCACAAAACTGTTCGCTTCATTTCCCTCAAGATAGATCAGCCCAGCGTAGCGACCTTCGTCGTCAGACGGACCCGTATGTCCGGCCATGACGTTCGTATCCACGTAAACAGGATACACAGGATCAGTCACTGCGATGACATTGAGCCCGCCCAGGATATCCAGAATGTTTGCACAGTCGCATTTCGAGCCATCGCTCACAAAAATTTCGTCATCGGCAATATCCAGCCCATGAGCCCGGTAGTCATTCTCCGCAATCGCCTTCCGAAGCCAGTCATACCCCTGCTCAGGTCCATAGCCTTTGAAAGTCGAGCGATCTCCCATCTCATCCACCGCTTTGTGCATGGCCTCGCGCACCGACGAAGGAAGCGGCTCCGTGACATCACCGATTCCGCAGCGAATCAAACGCTTTGCAGCCTCCGGGTTCGCCAAGTTAAATGCCGCTACACGCCGTCCAATTTCCGGAAAAAGATAGCCTGCCTTGAGTTTGAGGTAGTGTTCGTTGAGAAATGCCATGAGTAGATTGGAAAATGAGGCGAGGGTTTAAGAAACCCAGAGCCCTTCGTCAAACCTTCAGGCCGATTGGGTTGGAAATAAACGGGCCTTCACCCCGTAACCCTCCACTTCATATTCCCATCATTTGCTCTATGTTATGTGTCGTGAAGCTGCTTGATGCGTAAAGACCCAAGCCGCACAAACAAACCAATGCACCTTGTTCGGTATTTGGCCGGGAGAAGGCAAAAACCGTTGAGGAAAGAACACCGCCGCCTCTACGGTACTACCGAATACTCTCTGTCCGTGACTAGCATACATGCTTCCAATCGAAACAACGAGAAGCACTCCATAACCGAGCGCGCACACAAGCAATAATCGGAATGCGATTTTGAGTTTTCTAATGAAAGTCGACACAGTTCCTTGCTTCATTTACAGAAATTATAGAGACGAGGTTCGCATACTATTTTATTTACAGTCTTATAGTATAAGGAATGTGATCCAGCCCAAACTGGATCAAATCCGGGAAGCGATGCGGTTACGACATTATAATACGCTCGTCAGTTTTTAAACGGGCTCATCCTAGAGATCACCCGGCGTATTCAAATTGCGAAAAAGACTTTCCGTGGATGCATCCACCGCTACTGGAACGAGCAACCCTGCGCTAATACAACAATCCACAAAGTTTTGGAGCGAGAGCATGTTGTCGCTCAGAAGCGATTCGGCGATGGTCGAACTGGCTTTGGGATAAATCGCCGCCATGGGCTCGTAAGAACCACCGATCTGAGGAACCACGCCACGCCCGTCCATACAAGAGGACACCAATTGCTCCAAATAAACGGACGTAAGACCCGGCATGTCCACTGCAATGGCCAGAACGAACTGGCAACGCGTCGCCGCTAGAACCGCAGCCAGACCGGCAATCGGCCCGGAAGCCAGAACACGATCCTGCACCACGCGATGTCCTTTGCCCGCCCACGGGCCATCCTCACGTCCGGAAATCATCATTTCGTCCGGTCCAACCTCCAGTAGCGTCTGCATCTGATGCTCCCACAGCGGCTTCCCTTCCCAATCGAGCATCGCCTTGTCGCGTCCCATGCGTCTGGACTTTCCTCCAGCGAGCAACGCCGCGCACAGGGTCGCTTTCATGCCCATCTTTCTCCGGTCAAAAGCGGATCTGTTAATGGGAATCAAGCCATCCATTGGTAAGTATTTTTGCTCGTAATCCTCCCCGCCCTTTGAGCCGGACCTCGCCCTCTGGGTGAAATGCACTATTCATCCAGTAACAAGGACTGCACTCCTGGGTGCCGGCAAATCGCACTCCCTGAATTTCAAATTCACGATCAATCAGCGTGTTCAAATCCACTCCTTGCGTAATCACGTTGCGACGAAAAACAGACGGCGGAATTGCCTCTACGCCACACTCCGCCTTGAGCGCCTCATAGACCTCCCACGCAAAGAATGTAATCTGTCCCTTGTAGTTTTCCTTCCAGCCGCAGAATCGGTCTCCTTCGATCCCCTGCCCCTCCAGACAATGCGCGCGTTTCACTTCGATGATGGGATTTTCACCGGCTGGCTGATCGTGATGCCCGAAGTAATTGTGTCCGGGAGAAATATAGAGATGTCGGATTCCCACGTTCATGCCTCCTTTCTAGCGGTGCCTTTAGCCGATTCCAAGCGCTCAGCACACGCTTTGCAGGATGCCTTCGTGCCCCCAATTCACTCCCATCGTCCACCAAAACGAGACGCGCATTCCATCGGCAATACTCTTTGCAAACTGAAACAGTTCTTCGCTGCTCAATCCGGTCACCGCGCTCACCGATGTTCTCAGGGCGCATCCTCTCCATTGACGAACAGGTTATCGAAAAATGGGCTGAACTTTCTAGTGTCAAAAGCCAGTCCTTACCCGTAGTGGACGGATTTCTTGCTGCTACCGCTCTAGCACATAAACTGACACTCGTTACCCGCAATACAAAGGACTTTCAACTTTCGGGCGCGACACTCTTCAACCCTTGGTAGGTAGCATATTGTTTCGGAACACACTGAAACACCATCACCCCACCAGTATAGAGAACAGAAGCCTTGATTTTGGACTCTGAATACTACTTAGTTCATCAGCTTCACACTTTGCGGTCCGCAAAGTGTTTACTTCCGAAATGCAGCCGTAGCTCAACTGGATAGAGCGTTGGTCTCCGAAGCCGAAGGTTGTGGGTTCGACCCCCGCCGGCTGCACTTTATAAAACCATCATCTACTTTGAGAAATCTACTTTGGTTTCTTCAATCTGGATGTTCGAATCCAAAGACTTGCTCACAAAATACTGATACTTGTGCCAGACATTGTCCTCTGGGCCATTTTTCAATCGTTTATAACACCACACAAAAGGAAACGAATCTTTGGCATTCCAGTGTAACGGATAAGAGCCAGGGCCAACTTGCTTGTGGTTTTCCGACCAAGTTCCACCGTATTGCCTGCGAATTACCTCACCAACATAAGCCCCAAAGATCAATGCCTCAGCTCGTATGTCTTTGTCAGTCATCTTTTCGAACTTTGGTGATTGGCACATTAAATCCAGCGCTTCCTCTGCTCGCTCTACGGAGGCTGGTGAGTAATCCATATGCAAATTCCAATAGACTTTGGAATCCATGACTGCCTGTTCAGCTAAGTGAAACATCATTGTGCCCGCATCGGCATTTTTAGGAATAGCTGCAATTCCCCTTGGCGCTTTCGGAACTTTTGAGCGGACATAAATAGCTTCAACTACAACTCCCACTATCAGCAACAGCCATATAAACCTTAGAAACTTTGATCTCATAATTTGAGGACTCGATCTTTTCTACAAGCTCCAAACCGTCTGCCCGCCGACGATCGTTCGAACAGCCCGACCCTTTAGTTCCCAGCCGTGGAATGGCGTGTTGCGGCTGCGGGAAAAACTGGCGTTTTTATCCACCGTCCACTCGAGATCGGGATTGATGAGGGTGACGTCGGCGATGGCTCCAACACTCAAGGTGCCGGACTTCAGCCCTAGAAGCTTTGCCGGTTCGAGCGTGTACATTTCAATCACGCGCTGGATGGAGATCGCCTTCTTTTTGTGAACGAGGATGTCCAGGAAAAGCCCGAGTTCCGTCTCCAAGCCGAGGATACCAAACGGTGCCTGATCAAACTCGACCTCTTTTTCATAGCTGCAGTGAGGCGCATGATCGCTCGAGAGAATGGTAATCGTACCGTCGGCAATCGCCTGGATTAACACATCCACATCGCGCTGGCTGCGCAGAGGAGGGTTCATTTTGAAATTCGTGTCAAAGCTCCGGATGCTTTCATCGGTCAGCGCGATGTGATGCGGACAAATCTCACCGCTGAGCGGGATTCCACGCGAACGGGCGTCTTTCAAAATTTTTGCACTGCCGCCGCTGCTGAGGTGCTGACAATGCACTGGCGTTCCCGTGAGCTCCGCAAGCTGTGCGTTGCGCGAGACAATAATCTCTTCTCCAAGCGCTGGCCAGCCGGGCAGCCCCAGCTCCACGCTCACAGGGCCTTCATGCATTACACCTTTGCCGACGAGATTGTAGTCCTGACAGTGATCCATTACTACCAACCCAAACATACCCGCATACTCCATCGCCCGACGCATAAGTTCATGGTTTTGAATGCACCGGCCATCATCCGTCAGCGCAACAATCCCCGCCTTGTGCATGGAACCTATCGGCGCGAGTTCCTCACCTGCGAGCCCTTTGGTAAGCGCTCCCGTGGTGAGGATATTCACACACGCCTCCTGTTTCGCCTTCTCCGCAATCCATGTCACCACACTGGCGTTATCAATCGTGGGCGATGTGTTCGGCATGCAGATCACCGTCGTGAAACCACCAGCCGCTGCCGCTTTCGCCCCGGTGGCGATGGTTTCCTTGGCCGACTGTCCCGGCTCGCGGAGATGCACATGAATATCAATCAGTCCCGGTGCTACAATAAGACCTTTTGCATCAATCTCCTCAATTTTTGATTCATGATTTTTAAGGGCCGCTTGATCGACAATGTGGCCATCCACAATGAAGAGGTCAGCGATTTCATCGCGCTTGTTGGCGGGGTCAATGATGCGGCCGTTTTTAACGAGAAGTGCTAAAGACATGATGACTAGAGGGTAAGAGTTGCGAGACCGAAATAGATGAGGAGAGTGGAGATATCGCAGAGCGCCAAAGTGACCGGGCCAGCGGCGATTTTTGGATCCAGGCGAAGCGAGTGAAGCAGCGCGGGAATACTCAGGCCGATCAGGCACGCGCCAATGGTTGCCCCAAACACTGCGCCGCCTATGGCGAGCGAGGACGGGAGATGTTGACGCCACAGCATTACGATCAGCCCGACTATCACCCCACACCCAAGACCAAGAAGTAGCGAGGTTCCGCACTCCCTTTTGAAAGCGCCGAGATACCACCGCATCGTGGGTTTTACTGCCTGTAGCGCCTCAATCGTCACCGTCATACTTTGCACACTAATGCTCTCGCCCAGTCCCAGCACGAGCGGGAGAAAAAACGAGATGACAATGACTTTGGCTAGCGTGTCCTCGAACGCACTCGCCAGCAACGCACAGAGCGTTCCGCTGAAAATCGTCGCGAGCAGCCAGGGAAAACGAAAGCGAAATGCCCGGCCCGGCTTTGCGTCGCGCACTTGGTTGACATGAAAACCAATCGCCTCAAACAAACTGTCTCCTTTCGGATGATCTTCCATATCCAGCACTTCATTAGTCAGAAGACCGACATCTACGACGCCCAGAAATTTCCGCTCCTTGTCTACCACCGGCATTGCGAGGAAGCGATGTATAGCAAATAGCTCACAGGCAATCATCACCGTTGCGCTGGAAGGGATCGCCACCACATTACGAATCATCATGGCTTCCAAAGTCTGCTCCAGCGGCGCCATGAGCAGACGCCGTGTCGGCACGACCCCGACCAGTTTTTCATCCTGATCCGTCACAAAAAAATACACCACCCGCTCACCAAGCCCGCGATGTCGGATCACCGCCAGCGCCTCCTCAGCTGTAAGATCGAGCGTCAATCCCACATAGCCTTTGGTGGCATGTTCGAGGATTGGCTGATCGAGCTTTGGTGAATACTTCATCAGTTTCCTGAAGCTGGATTTCCGCGTGCGCCGGTGCAGAGATAAAGAACCGCCATCCGCACGGCGAGACCGTTGGTGACTTGATCGAGGATAACGCTACGGGGGCTGTCGGCGAGTTCGCTGTCGATTTCCACCCCGCGATTGATCGGCCCCGGGTGCATAATAATCGCGTCGGGTTTAAGAAGCTCTGCGCGTTGTCTGGTGAGACCGAAAAAGGCGGTGTATTCCCCAAGGCTCGGAAAGTATTCCATGCGCTGACGCTCATGCTGAATGCGCAGAAGATTCACGACATCGGCTTCCTCAAGCGTGGATTCGATATCATGGCTGACTTTCACCCCCATCTGCTCAAAAGCTTTGGGCACCAAAGTGCTTGGCCCGCATAGCGTGACACTCGCGCCGAGCTTGAGTAGCGCATGAATGTTCGAGCGTGCAACCCGGCTGAAAAGGATGTCTCCAACGATGGCGACATTCAGTCCTTTGATCGCACCCTTTTTCTCGCGCATGGTGAAAACATCCAGCAAAGCCTGCGTGGGATGCTCATGCGCGCCGTCTCCTGCATTGATCACACTCGCGTCCAGGCGCTCGGCCAAAAATTGTGCCGCTCCCGCGCTGCTGTGGCGAAGCACGATGATGTCTGCCAGCAGAGCCTCAAGGTTTTTCGCCGTGTCCTTGAGTGTCTCACCCTTGCTCAGGCTCGATGTGCTTGCGGACATATTCACCACATCCGCGCTGAGGCGGAATGCGGCGAGTTCAAATGAAGCGCGGGTTCTCGTGCTGGGTTCAACAAAAAAGTTCACCAGCGTCTTACCTCGCAAGGCCGGGACTTTTTTCACGTCGCGCGTGCCGACATCTTTAAAAGCGGCTGCGGTATCGAGAATGAGTGTGATTTCCTCCGCCGACAATCGCTGGATGTCGGTAAGGTCTTTGCGGGTCCATGGTGTGGTGTTTGCAGTCATTTGGCAGGCATTTGGTCGAGCCAGACGGCGTCTTCAGCAACGCCATCCACAGCTTTAAATCTCACGTAAACGCGCTCAGCGAGCGCAGTGGGGACATTTTTCCCCACGTAGTCAGCCCTGATCGGTAGCTCGCGATGACCTCGATCGATCAGCACGGCGTATTGAATGCGGGCCGGTCTTCCGTAATCCGCGAGTGCATCCATCGCCGCGCGGCAGGTGCGCCCGGTAAAAGCAACGTCGTCTGCAAGGACGATCGTCATTTTAGCGAGATCATGCGGAATTTTGCTTTGAACAACAGGCGGCACCGGACGCTGCCAGAGATCATCCCGGTGCATGGAAATATCAATCACGCCCGCCTCAACTGTTGTACCCCCAAACTCGGAGACAAGCGCCGCGAGACGTTCAGCCACCACGCTGCCGCGTGAAGGAATCCCCAAAATCGCGATTTGGGAGAGGTCAGGATTGCGCTCGATGATTTCGTGCGCGACACGCCGGAGCACCCGTTCGATCGCAGCGGAATCGAGCAGCAGAGTTGCGGTAGGAGAAGGTTTCATAGGGTAGTTAAAATTGAGGGCGGTAGAGAGGCGAAGCCGCCCAAAGTAGCGCATGCTTCCAGCTTGCGCCCGCAAACCGATTGAAAGCAGTCAGCTTGTCAGATGGAATGCGCAAGCTGGAAGCATGCGCTACACTCCTTGCCATCCCGCTCCCAGGCGTTTTCACAGCTGGACAATAAAAAACCCCTTGCCGTGGTGTGCCTGCGAGTACGCAGACGAAGGCAAAGGGTGAATGGAGTGGGTGTTTCATAATTCCTTCGCAACCTCACAGGGCTGCGTTAAAGGGATTGTCTGGTATTTAGATCATGAATCGTGATGCAAGTGTTGCTTTTGCTGCCATTGCGAACGCCACTGCGAACGATAGTGATGCACCCAGTCGAGCAGTGCTCTTTCAAAGCCTATATCGTAACCAGCCTTTTCACTCTCGATCCATTTGTGACGTAGAATCTCGTCTTTCTCAGCGAGAAAAACCCTGTACAGCAGAGAACCTTTAATGAAGGTGGAGTCGTGGTCGGTAAAACTCATCGCGTGACGAATGAGCTGGAATATAAACGCCATTAACGAACCGGCGCAAGGGTTTATATGGGTTTCTTCGTGTGAAGAAGCCTGCCCTCCCTGACCCTCGATCAGCCTCCAATCGGCATTACGGCAGTTCCTCGATCGAGATGTCCTTGTAACGCACCAACGCCTTGCCGCCGCCGTGGATTTGCAGACCGATGATTCCCGTTTCTGGAATCGCTGGATCGGTTTCCGTGTATTCGATGGTTTTAAAGCCGTTGATGAAAAGCTGGATGCGCTTTCCCTCGCACAGAATCTCGTAGTCATTCCAGTCCGTGGGTTTGAGCGCTTTCTTCGTAATCTCCTCCGGGGTTGTCGCCAGCATTTTATCCCGACGCGACTCGTCATAGAGACTCCCCCAATAGGTCGGATTGCTCGCCATGTCGGCCTGGTATCCGATCACCTCGTGGTGATTCGGTCTCCGCTCTGAACGAAACTGGATACCAGCATTAATCTCCCCTTCGCTGCCTTCCAACTTCACTTTCACCTGAAACTTGAAGTTCTTGTATCGCTTCTTTGTGCAAAGAAACTCATTGCGAGGAACCGTCTCGCTCAGCGAGCCACCCACGATCATCCCGTCCTGTACCCGCCATGTCTTTTCGGTCTCCCCTTCCCAGCCATCCAGCGTTTTTCCATCGAACAAAGAAACGGGCGCAGCGTGCAGGGCAATCAAGCAAACGGACAGCGAGAGTAAGGTGGCGAGAGATTTCATATGGCTTACAAGCAAGAGCGATAAGCTTTCAAAGAGAATTTTTTCTGCCTCCAATTCAAAGCGCACAGCGCCCTACCCTTTCTCCTTATTCCGTTTTCCTTTATCCTTCTGCATTGTGAACAGCACATTCCCAGCTTAATACACGCGGAAAATGCCCCACATCCCCAAGGAAATCATTGATCAGGTCGCGGCGGCGAATGACATCGTGGATGTCATCGGCACGTACTTCCCGCTCAAACGCCTGGGGGTTCTCTACAAGGCGCTGTGCCCGTTTCATCAAGAACGAACGCCTTCTTTCACGGTCAATCAACAGCGTCAGAGCTTCAAATGCTTCGGTTGCGGTGCAGGCGGATCGGTCTTCCGCTTCGTCATGGATTACGAGCATATCGACTTTATTGCTTCCGTCCGCAAGCTGGCCGAAAAAGCCAATATTCAGATCGTCGAGGCCACCATGAAACCGGAGGACTACGCCCGGCTGGATATGCGCAAGCGGCTTCTCGCGTTGCATGCAGAAGCGGCCAGTTTTTTCCATCTCCAGCTCATGCGAACACCGGGTGCGGCAGTGGCACGCGATTATCTCAAAGCCCGTGGACTGACCGCTGAAGTCGCCAAATCCTGGCAGATTGGTTACGCTCCCGATACTTGGGACGCGGTTCGAGACATGGCCTACCGGCAGGGTTTTAATGATAATGAGATCATCGCCAGCGGCCTAGTGAGCGTGAAAGGCGACGATGAAGACCGCCTTTCAGATAATCGCAATCCCACCTTCTATGACCGCTTCCGGGACCGAATCATGTTCCCGATTTGTAATGACAACAGTGAAGTCATCGCCTTCAGCGGACGGATTCTCGATGCGGAAAAAAGCCCGGCCAAATATGTCAATTCACCCGAGACCATGCTTTTCACGAAGGGAAAGGTGCTATTCGGGCTCCATAAAGCCAAGCGGGCGCTGATTAATCAGAAGGCGGCGATTGTGTGCGAAGGTCAGGTGGATTTGATCACTGCTTTTGAATCCGGTGTTCAAAACGTGATCGCACCGCAAGGCACTGCCTTCACCGAACATCAAGCTCATATTCTGAAGCGCTACGTGGACGAGGTCATACTCTGTTTCGACTCTGATGCCGCCGGTGAAAAAGCTGCTGAACGCTCTCTCCCTCATCTGCTTGGTGAAAACCTCGTGGTGAAAATTGCGACCATGCCACCTGGAGAAGACCCTGATTCGCTCATTCGCAAACAAGGGCCGGAGGCGTTTTTGGCACAAATCAACACAGCTCGGGACTTTTTCGATTTTCAAATCGAACGACAGGCTTTACTTCCAAACTTCAACTCCCCCGCAGGCAAGCTCGCAGCAGCGCGCAAGCTGGCGGAGTTCATCACCAGCATCTCCGATGTCGTGCTCCGAGAAGCGGTGATTAATAACGCGGCGATGCGGCTCGAACTAGCGCCTCAGGACTTCAAAACCCTGCTCAAAAGAGCGCCCCAAGCACGTCGGGATGAAAATCAATCCGTGGTTCAAGCCGAGACAATCCAACTCGACACCACGCTCAAGTGGCTGCTTTTCCTCTCGCTCCGCGATGCCGCCTCCCGGATATGGCTTCAGTCTCGCGGCTGGGGGAACGTGCTGGAGGAAGATCCGGCGGGAAAAGCACTGCTGATGAAAGTGCTCGACGCCGATTTGGATGTTGAAACTGTCTCGTCCGTTTCCGCCTTCACCAGCACACTCGAGCCTGCTGAGGAGAATGCCCTGACCACACTGCTCGACCAGCCACTCCCTCCTGAGCCCAAAACCATTGCGGAAGACTGCTGGCATGAATTAGAGCGTCGTCTTCTCCTAAGTGAACAAAAGGCGCTCAAAAGCAAACAGCACAGCCCGGCGCTCAACTTGGAGGAAAAAATCGCGCTTCATCCGCGAATTATTGAGGTTCAGAAGCAACTCGCTGCTTTGCCTCCACCTCATCCGCCTACTATTGAGCTAAGATAAAACCCTTATTGAAAAGGTGTTGCGACTCGAGGCTTGAGTGCCGGTAAATGTCGTCAATCTTTTTAAAGGAATATCTTGACCGAGAGAGGATTGCTCTTGATATTCCCCGGCCTTTTTCCATCCGCCAAAGGCTTCATTGCATTGGCGGTTCATTGTTTTCAGCCCAATTAATCCAGTAGGTATGCCAAAGAATAAAAAGAAATCTTCCGTTAAATCCACCAAATCTACTGCGAAAAAGACTCCAAAGAGCAAACCAGCAAAGGCAGAAAAAGCAGCCAAACCCATAAAGAAAGCCAAACCGGCTGCAAAGAAAAGCGCCGCCATCGCTCCCGTTAAATCCAAGCCAGCTCCAAAGGCAGCCAAGACAGCTCCCGTAAAAGCCGCGAAGCCAGCCGCTCAGAAAGCCGCTCAGGCAAAATCAGTTTCCACAAAGTCCGCTCCTACCAAAGCCTCCAAGAGCGCCAAGGAAGTTTCCTCCAAAAAGGAGAAAGCCTCAACGATTGAGCTGACCAAAAAAGGCAGCAAAATCTCCGATCTACTCAAGACTGGTAGCAAGGCGGCGATCCCACCCGGCGGCAGTATTCTTGATACCCCGGAAGGTGCGGAAAAACTCCGCGAGCTCGTAAAAATCGCCAAGGAACAGGGCTACCTGACTTTCGACGACCTCAACGAAAACCTCCCCGAGTCGATCAATGACCCGGACGAGATGGAACTGGTAATGAGTCGCCTCCGAGGAATGGAGATCGACATTATCGATGCTTCGCAGGTTGATAACTACAAGATCGGTCCCAAGGGCGAGGAGAAGGAAGAAGACGAGCCGGACCCGAAAGCGAATGAGAAGCTGGATATTTTAGACGATCCGGTTCGCATGTATCTCAAGCAGATGGGCCAGGTTCCCCTCCTTACCCGCGAGCAGGAAGTGGAAATCTCCATGCGTATTGAAGACGCTGAAAACAACGTCCAGAAATACCTGAACCACTTTGGGTTCACCCCGCGCTCCTATCTGGAGCTTGCGCAAAAGCTTGTCGAAAGCCGGGAGCGTTTCGATCGCGTCATCCTCGATAAGAAAATCGAAAGTCGGGAGCGCTATATGAAGCAGCTTCCAAGGCTGATGAAACAGCTGGAGGACACCTCTAACAACTGCGCCAAAGGCTACAAAAACTTCCTTGCTCACGGAGGAAATCCCAAGTCGAAGAGTTTCCAGGATTTCTCAAAGGTCCACGCGGCGCTTCAAAAGATTTACCCGAAATTCTTCTTCAAACAGAAAATCACTGAAGAGTTTGTTACCATCGCGGACGAACAACACCGGATTATCAACGCCCTCTGCCATGAGTTGAACAAGCCAAAGCGCGATCAGCAACGTGCAACCGGCGGAGCCAAGGTGGACTATAGTATCAAGCTGAAGGAAATTCAGAATCGCACCTGGATGAGTGAAGATGTGTTCATGGATGAATACACGAACCTCAAGCTCTGGATGCGCAAGGCGCTCCGCGCCAAGACCGAAATGGTCGAGGCCAACCTTCGTCTCGTCATTTCCATCGCCAAGAAATACACCAACCGCGGCCTCTCCTTCCTCGACTTGATTCAGGAAGGCAACATGGGCCTCATGAAAGCAGTTGAGAAATTCGAATACCGCCGCGGTTACAAGTTTTCCACATACGCCACATGGTGGATTCGTCAGGCAATCACCCGCTCCATCGCGGATCAGGCTCGCACGATTCGTATCCCGGTTCACATGATCGAGACGATTAACAAGCTCATGCGCGTGCAGAAACAGCTTGTGCAGGATTACGGTCGCGAGCCCACACCGGAGGAGGTTGCCGAGGAAATCAATCTCCCCGTCGAACGCGTCCGCGCCGTCTTGAAGATGGCTCAGCAGCCCATTTCGCTGCAAAGCCCGGTTGGCGACAGCGATGATACCAGCTTTGGTGACTTTATCCCCGATCAAACTGCTGAAGATCCTTCCAGCGTAACCGCGATCGCCCTCCTCAAAGAGAAGATCCGCGACGTGCTGGACACGCTCACCGAGCGTGAACGTCAGGTGCTCGAACAACGTTTCGGTCTCGTGGACGGCTACAGCCGAACCCTTGAAGAAGTCGGACGTCAGTTCAAGGTCACCCGCGAGCGTATCCGTCAGATCGAGGCGAAAGCGCTCCGCAAGATGCGTCATCCAACCCGTATTCGTCAGCTCGAGGGCTTCCTCGAAGCGACCGATATGGTACTGGCATAAGTGACCCTTCAGCACGTTCACTTTTTTAAAAATAAAGTGAAACTTCGTGAGCTGGAGTGAGTTTCATCCCACATGAACGACGAGAAGCATGACCCCCTTTGGGATTTGCTTGGCAAAGCGCGCGAACCAAAACCTTCGCCCTTCTTTGCCAGCAAAGTATTGCGTGCAATCCATGAGGAAAAGCAGGAGAAAAACGGGCTTTTCGCATGGCTCCGACGCCAGTGGCTGATTCCCTTTAGCCTTACCGTCACGGCAGCGATTGCGCTCTACTTCACCATCAAACCCGCGCAACTCGTTCCGACGCACAATCCCGTAGAAGAAATGGCCGTTGTGGTCGCAGACAATTTGGATACCCAGGACTCCCAAGTCATAGCGGACTTGGATGAACTTATCGCTTACGAAGACACAACCTCCCTATGGCTGGACACCGATTCTATCTCCGACTAATAGCTGCCGCGTTGCCGCTGAGCCTGCTGTCCCCGGCACCCACGCTTGCGCAGGAGCCTCCGGGCGCTCCTCCTCCATCAGTTCCGCTTCCGGACGAACCTCGTCCTCCGGGAGACGCCCCTCGCAAGCCACCGCATGAGCGGGATAATGAGGACGACCGACCCGATGGAGAAAATAAAGAAGGGAAGGGTCGTAAATTTAGAGCGCCTCCAGACGGGGAAGGTTTCCGGGAAAACACCAAAAAGATGCTGGAGAACATGACTCCAGATCAGAGACAGGAATTTTGGAGAAATTTCCAACGCTGGGTTAGGATGAAACCCGAAATGAAGGATGAGCTTTTACACCGGGATAAAGAACGTCGCAAAAAAATCCGGGAAGAAATGGAACAGGTCATCAAAGAGATCGGCATCCCGGAAAACGATGAAACACGCAGAAAACAGTTTTTTCAACGCTATTTCAAAGAGCGTAAAGCGATAGAAGAGGAGCTACGTAAAGAGATGGATGAAAAGCGCCAACCCCAGCTTCAGGAGTTGAAAGAAAAACTAAAGGCCGAATTTTCAAAACCGGCATCCTCAGAAGAAAAGATGCCCAAATCATCTTCAGACCAGCCAGAAGTTAAGTCGAAAACAGAGACGCTTTAGCACTACTCCTCAGCCTTCGCACTCGCAGCCTTACCCTTTTTCACAGCGGGTTTTTTGGGCTCGCGGGGGGCAAATTCAAAGCCGACTTTTCCGCCTTCCTGAATCACCAGAAACGCCTTGAACGCGCGACGGGTGCGGGCGCTGATGAACCCAGGGATCAAACTCGTCTTCCCGGTTTCCAGAGCATGAGCGACGTCACTCCGGCTGATCGTCTTTTGCAAAATCATCTTACCCATTTTGAACGAGCATTCCTTGAGATGCACTTTGTCGCAGACGTAATTCTTTTCCGTCTCGTAAACTACGCCTTCCTTGCAGCAACGACATTTGCCGATCGGCTCCGGCACAGTCCATACCGGCGGCTCGCCGCTTTCCGCAGAGTCATCTTTGCCAAAATCAAACGTCGCCTTCCATTCCTCTTTGTTCAGCTTCACCACGGCACTGAACGGGCGGCCAAACTTATTGCGGAAGCCATCGAGCGGGCCCACTGCGCCTTCGGTCAGCAGCTTCTCAACCTCAACGCGCTCCAGTTCACGCGCTGCCATCGTCTTCCAGATCACCAGCGCGCAACTTTCACACTTGTAGCTCCGGAATGTCTCGGCAAATGGTGACGCTTCGCAGCGCGGACATTTTACATTGATCGGCTGGAAGTCGCCCTTGATCTCCGCATCACCGTGGGCTTTGACTTTGTTAACGATATCCGTCGTCAATGTGCGGATATCCTGCATGAACGCATTGCGTGAAAGCTTTCCGCGCTCCATCTCGCGCAGCTTAAACTCCCATTCACCGGTCAGCGCAGGCTGAATCAGCGACTCCGCATGCAGGTTCTTTAAGAGCGTAATGAGGCTAAGCCCCTTCTGGGTTACAATCAGATCGCGGCCTTCGCGGACAATGTAGCCTTCCGTCAGTAGTCCTTCGATGACTTGTGCCCGTGTTGCCGGAGTGCCCAGGCCGCGTTCACTCATCGCTTCACGCAGTTCCTCGTCATCCACCAGCTTGCCAGCGCCCTCCATCGCGCTCAACAAAGTCGCTTCCGAATAACGCGCGGCTGCTTTGGTAACCTTTTGCTCCACCACCACCGACCTCGTATCGGCTTTTTCTCCGGCTTCGATTGGAACGATCGACTTCTCGCCGTCTTCTCCTTCCGCCTCACGTCCGTAAATCGCCATCCAGCCCGGGTCCACGATCACTTTGCCATCCGTCTTGAACGCCTCGCCTTCCACACGTGTGATACGGGTCGTCACTTCAAAATGAGCTGCTGGATAAAACACCGCGACGAAACGCCGGGAGACGAGATCAAAAATACGCTGTTCCTTGTCGTCGAGCCCGGTCGCTGGCGTGCCCGTCGGGACGATCGCAAAGTGATCACTCACCTTTGCATTATTAAAGATACGCTTGTTTGGCTTTACCCAGCCACTGGTGAGCGCATGTCCCGCGTGCTTCGCGAGCGCGCCGCTGAAAGAACCCATCACCGACTTCGCCGTGGCAACATGATCCTCTGGCAAAAAACGGGAATCCGTTCTCGGATAGGTAAGAACCTTGTGCTTTTCATACAAAGCTTGGGCGATCTGCAAAGTCATCCGCGCCGGAAACCCAAACTTTGAGTTGGCTTCGCGCTGTAGGCTGGTCAGGTCAAAAAGCAACGGCGACAATTGCGAGGCTGGTTTCTTTTCCTCCTCGATGATTCCCACCTTGCCGGTGCACTTGGCGGCAATCGCGTCCGCCTTGGCCTTATCCCAAATGCGCTCAGCTTTCGCCTGCTCATCGTCTCCTCCTTTATCAAACTTTTCGTCGAGCCAGCGTCCGCGATACGCTCCAGATTTAACCCCGAAATCTCCATACACCTCAAAGTAATCGCGTGGAACAAAAGCACGGATCTTAACCTCGCGCTCAGCCAAAATCGCCAGCGTCGGCGTCTGCACTCGTCCAGCTGTCGTCTTTTGGAAGCCACCGTCCCGCGAGTTAAAGGAAGTTAGTGCCCTTGTGGAATTAATCCCAACCAGCCAGTCAGCCTCGCTGCGCGAAATCGCGGCGTCTGCCAGCGGCAGCATCTCTTCGTCCGACCGCAGCGATGCAAATGCGGCTTTAATCGCCGTGGGCGTCATGCTTTGGAGCCAGAGGCGTTTAATCGGCTGCTTCGCATTGGCAGCGCGAATGATGTTCCGGAAAATCAGCTCCCCTTCCCGCCCGGCGTCGCATGCATTAATAATGGCGGTCACTTCCTTACGCTTGATCAGCTTCTTCAAAACAGCCAGACGGGCGGCATTCCGGTCAATCGGCACCAGATCAAAGGTCGGCGGCAGACTGGGAAGATTTTCGAGCTTCCACTTTCCGCGTGCCACCTCTGCGCCTGCCGGAGGAGCGATTTCGAGCAAATGACCCACCGCGCTTGAAATCACATAGGACTCATTTTCAAAGAATTCCGCACCACGACCCGGCTTTATCCCCAGTACACGGGCAAGATCCTGCGCAACACTGGGTTTTTCCGCGATGACTAAGGTTTTCATAAGGCCTTTCTTAAAAGGGCGTCGGAGTTAGGCGTTGAAAGCCAATCGTGCAACTGCAAAAACTCTCAGGGGAAAGAAAAGCACCTAAAACAACGAGGTGATTTCAGCGAGAATGCTGCATCGAAGCCCGACTTTGCATCTCCCGGCGTACTTCGCGCATACGGCGATAGCCAACCAGTTCCCGACGGGACTCATCCCAAAGCCGGAAAGTGAAAGACTTCAGACTGGAGAATAGAGTCACCGGCTTCACATCCCGAAAGAGCGGGTGAGATTCATGGCAGCGCTGGAGGTTGTAATTGGGAATCCGCGCACTGAGGTGGTGAATGTGATGATACCCGATATTGCCTGTGAACCACTGGAGAATTCTCGGTAGCTTATAGAAGGAACTGCCTTTCAGTGCTGCCGTCATGTAGTCCCAATCATCACCCCGCTCCCAATACGTCCCCTCAAACTGATGCTGCACATAAAACATCCAAACCCCGAGGCTGCTGGAGAACGCTGTCATAACCAGCTGGATGATGAGGTAGTTTTTCAACCCAAATATCGCACTCATTCCTGCTACCATGGCTACTAGGGCGAGATTCATCCACCATACCGACAGACGTTCCCGGGGGTTTGCGTCGGACTTTGGAATACGCTGATAGATGAAAAACAAAAAGAGGGGCGCAATCACAAACAGCACGAAGGGATTCCTCAGCATCTGATAGGTAAACCGCTTCCATCGCGATGACTCCAGATACTCCTGCACTGTCATCGTCCACACATCACCCACACCGCGGCGGTCGAGATCCCCGGAGGTCGCATGATGCAACGAATGCTCCCAGCGCCAGTGAAAATAGGGGGTAAAAGTCAGCAAGCCCGAGACAAAACCCAGCACGTCCATAGCCTTCCGGTTCTTAAAGTAAGACCCATGCCCGCAATCGTGAAAAATGATGAAGACGCGGATCAGAAACAGTCCGGCGAGAAGAGCGAGCGGCAGGGTGAGCCAGAAGGAATTCTTTACCACCATCGTGTAGTACATCAGCACCCAAAGAGCGACAAAAGGAACGAAAGTATTCACGATTTGCCAGATACTGCGGGGCAATGAGGGCTTGGCGAATTCAGCAATGATCGCTTTCCACTCTACAGTTTCCATTTTTTGAGATTCGGCCTGGGGTTGGGTCGGAGGAACGGTTGAATCAGTGATCATGGCGTAGTTTTAAGAATCGCTAGTCATACCACGATTTAGTGATGAACCAAGTCTTAATCCCTTGGAATGCTGTGAAAAACAGAGACAGAGCGACGGTATCAGTAGGGGTTTGATTTCCGCGTTGATTAATAAACTCAAGCTGTAGTCTCTATTTTCAAATATAAAACCCGTCCACATAGACATCACAAACAGATTCCGTGTTGTCCGTGTCATTCAAAACAAAGGCTCGGCAAAGCATAGCACCTCTGAATCACCCTGCTTTAAACTGCAAAGATGGCTTGCTCAGAAGCCTGTCTGAAGATTGATTCAACGCCTCTTATCGCCAATATTATTTTCTGAATGAATAATCTCATCCTCCTTTTTACATCGCTGGCAATCTCAACCTCCTTTGCTCAACAGCCTCCTGCAAAGATTGATATCAGTAAATTCCCCCAGCAATCCAAGCTAGTGGATGAAGTGGTGGTTCCTGTTCCCAGCGAGATCTTCGCGGTGCTCGACAAGCTAGGTCGCCCGCACTGGGCAGAAGTTTTACGCCCCATGCAAAAAGTCGCCAGCCCATCGGGAGGCCAGCCTCAAATCGCACTTTATCTCGGCACTATCATCGCCGAAGGCTTCATCGCGGTAGAAGCGGAAGACAGCGAACAGGTCAAAAAAATCGGCCAGAGCGTGCTGAGTCTTTCCCAGGCGCTCGGCGTTAGCGACTCCGTCAAAACGCGGGCAAACGCCATAATCGAAGCAGGCGATAAAAAAGACTGGCCGCAGGTTCGCAGGGAACTCGACGGGGCACTCAGCGAAGTGAAAGTCGCCATGAACGAACTACAAAGCGGGCAGCTTGCGGAACTCGTCTCTCTCGGCGGATGGCTGCGCGGCACAGAAGCACTGACCCAAGTCGTCAACCGCAGCTACACCAAGGATAGCGCCGAATTACTGCATCAACACGTCCTACTGGATTACTTCACACAGCGGATCGAAGAACTAAAAAGTAAATTCCAGAAACATCCCACAGTCGTGAAAATCCAGCAGGGTCTGACAGAGATTCGCCCGCTGATCGGACTCACCGACGGCGCTGAAATTTCCGAGAAATCGGTAAAAGAAATCGGAACTATCACCTCCGGGCTCGTCAAAACCATCCAAACCCACTAAGCAGACTTCATTCTGTGAAAAATTTTCTCACACTCATCATTGCAGGATTCAGTCTGGCTTGCTCCAGCCTCACCGCGCAGGCCTCAGTGGACGACGCGCTGAGCTACGCGCTGGAAGCGGCACAGCCCTATGTGAAGGAAGGGTTCACCATCCGTGAAGATTACTGGGGCGGCGATCTCCCTGTGAAGCAGGCCAAAGCCGTAGTTCATCAGCTTTTCAAAGGAAACGAATACTGGTTTTGGCTCGGCACCGATGAGAAATCCGCAAAGATTTCCGTCCACATCTACGACAGCGAAGGGAACCTCTGCGAAGTGGAGTCGAAACAAAAAAGCAAGATGGCAATCGCCCGTGTAGTCCCGAAAAAAACGGGCTCCTATTACATCATCGTAGAGATTGAAAAGTCCGAGAAAGAACGCACCCACTGGGGTCTTGCTTACGGGTTCAGGTAGCTCTAGCTCAAAGCATTGGTTTATAGAAAGAGGCGTTCCTGCCACCTTGCCTTTACTTCAAACCCACCCACTGAGATGGAGTAAGAGCTGACCTTCCTCCTTAATCCCTCTTCCCTCCTCCTTCTTTTCTCCATGTCTGAATCCCGCACTTTGGAATTTGAAAGCGCGCGCGTGCTCGGACAGTTGTTTCTCAATGATCTGAGTAATCTCAAGCAGGTGGAGGAAAAGCTCGATGCAAAGCTGACCACACGCGAAGGCTGGCTCAAAGTGGAAGGCGAAAAAGCGGCTGTAGATCAAGTGGAACGCATGTTTCGTCAGCTAGAGAACGCCGCCAAAAACGGTCTCGCCATCAAACGCTACGAGTTCAACTACGCGCTGCGTAATGCGCTCGACCCCGACGCGCCCGCTCTCGACAAACTCGCCAGCACTAAAATTGCCTGTTCATCACGCCGTCCGCCCATCACTCCAAAAACGGCGGCGCAACGCAGCTACATCGAAGCCATCCAGACGAGCGACATGGTCTTCGGCGTCGGTCCTGCTGGCACTGGAAAAACCTACCTTGCCATGGCACTCGCCGTTGCGGCCCTGAAGAAGGAACAAGTCCATCGCATCATCCTCACACGTCCCGCCGTTGAAGCGGGCGAGGCACTCGGTTTTCTCCCAGGCGATTTGCAGGAAAAGATCATGCCCTACCTGCGTCCACTTTACGACGCATTGCATGACATGATGGAACCCGAGGAACTCCAGCGCTGCTTTGAACGCGGTATCATCGAAATCGCTCCGCTCGCCTACATGCGCGGGCGCACGCTCAACCATGCATTCGTTATTCTCGACGAAGCGCAAAACACCACCACCGAGCAGATGTTCATGTTCCTCACACGACTCGGCACCGAATCGCGCGCAGTCATCACCGGGGACCCCACACAGATCGATCTTCCCCACAACAAACACAGCGGACTAGCCGAGGCAATGAGCGCTTTGCAAGACATCGAGGGTATCCACTTTCAGCGTTTTCAGGAAAATGACGTCATCCGCCACGAACTCGTGCAACGGATCGTCAGCGCCTACCGCAAACATCGCGGGACTAAAAGCGAAGCGCTTCCGGCTGCGATTGCGGTGTAAGTTTTTATCTCTGCCACTGATGCATATCTTCAGATTCATCCCAAATTCCGCTTATTCTACATCATAGGGTAATTGGCCCTTTTTGTTTAACTGTGTAGACTCCGCTCTTCGGTTCACTGGAATTGTTGTTTCAGGGAGCCCAAAACACCCCCCCGTTTACCCGATGCGATTCA
>Ga0209181_10001612_pt1 | contig 38910 bp, 32 predicted proteins | sample MAT05_FD_187208 | JGI IMG/M metagenome (GOLD analysis project Ga0209181, IMG submission 187208) | Freshwater microbial communities from Lake Fryxell liftoff mats and glacier meltwater in Antarctica - MAT-05 (SPAdes) (version 2) | ecosystem: Environmental > Aquatic > Freshwater > Ice > Liftoff... | reverse complement strand
TTAAACTCACCCAAGGATATCCCAATTGGCATCCTCGATTATTAAAGTTAGGAGAAGTTACTTTTGTTGGCGGTGTTTGGGAACACTTCGCCTTAAGTGCAAAGATTGGCAAAATTAATATTCCTTACGATCATTATGCCAACTCTAAAGGATTTGGAGATTGGCTAGAAAGGCACGATCGCTATTCTTCTTTGGATGCTCAAAACGTCGTAAATTTTTTGGAATCAGGTCAAGCTTCGGCTTTGGGGACAGAGCGTAAATTAAAACTGAGATTATTAGCTGCTAAATTTTGGTTTCTACGCCCGATCGCTAGGTTTGTGCAGATGTACTTTTTACGATTGGGGTTTTTAGAAGGAATAACATCTTTGGTTTTCTGTTCGCTCTATGCAATGTATGAGTTTATGATCGTTGTCAAAATTATAGAAATCAAGCGCAAGAAAGATAATTTACCCCTATAGTTGGGAAAACAAATAGATAAATTCATCAAGTTCGACTCAAACGATATTTTTTACTATGTCTGAAGTCACGATCTTTAGCCAATTTTTCGAGCCTAGTCTTGCATCTACATCTCAACTGATGACCGATCTAGCCAAAGGAATTGCCCAGCGCGGCTACTTAGTTCACGTCTTTACAGCCATTCAAGCCAAGAAAATTCCTGAGGCTTTTACCAATTTAGTTGTAAAACGTTCTTTCGCGCCGATTCAGAATAGTAATAATATTTTTGGTAAAATTATTAGCTCGTTATTTTTTTTGATTGGAGCTTTATTTTTTGTCCTGTTTCAGCAGTCCAAAGTTGCACCTCTTCTAATTGCTTCTAATCCTCCCTATATCGGTATTATTGGTGTTATTTTTAAATTTATTAGGGGAGGAGAATATTATTTTATTCTTCAGGATATATTTCCCGAATCTGCTGTTCTTAGTGGAATTATCAAATCTGATAGCTTGGCTTTCTGGTTATTTAGTCAGATCACTTATTTAACTTGTAAATCTGCCAAGAAAACTATAGTTCTTAGTACTTCTATGCAGTCATTTTTATCCCAAAAATATCCTGACTTAAGTTCGAGGATAGTAGTAATCGAAAATTGGGCGATCGAAGATATTCCTGATTTAGAAAAGCAAGAAAATGATTTTGCTAAACAGCATAATCTTACGGATATTTTCACGGTTTTATATTCTGGTAATATTGGCAGACTTCATGATATCGAATCGATCGTAACCACAGCAAAGCTTCTAGCAGACGAGCCAATTCGTTTTGTGTTTATTGGCGATGGTCCAAAAACAAAGTATTTAGAAGAGTCCATTCAAGCTCATCAACTTACCAATATTCTCTTGCTACCTCTACAGCCTAGAGAAAAGCTCTCTCTGACACTCACTGCTTGCGATCTCTCGCTAGTCAGCCTAATCGAAGGAGCAGAACAGATTGTCGCCCCTTGCAAGCTTTATGGTATTTTGGCTGCTGGTCGTCCCATTGTCGCTATTTCTGCGAAGGACTCCTACATCGATGTGATGTTGAGTAAGTACAATTGTGGGGTTAATTGCCCACCTTATCAGCCAGAAAAATTAGCTGTTGTATTAAAACAGTTAGCCAACGAACCGCAAACAGTCAAAATTTTAGGAGAGAATGCTAAAAATCTTTATAAGCAGCAGTACACCTTCGATCGAGCCTTAGATGAATATGAACAGTTGCTTTTCTCAGATCGCTTACAAATACACATCGCCAGTTCAAATTCAATCTCTCACCAGAATGACAAACTAGGATAGGAAATAAAAAGTGGTGAAAAAAGCACTTATTTGTGGAGTCTCTGGTCAAGACGGAGCATATTTAGCCCAATTACTTCTAAGTCATGACTATCTTGTTTGCGGCACATCGCGAGATGCCCAAATCTCTTCTTTTCGTAATCTTGTGAATTTGGGAATCAAGAATCGGATCGAGTTAGAATCTATGACCCTGACAGATTTTCGCAGTGTCTTACAAGTGCTGGCAAAAGTTCAGCCCGATGAAGTCTACAATCTTGCAGGACAGAGTTCAGTAGGGCTATCTTTTGAGCAACCAGTAGAAACATTAGAAAGTATTGCCACTGGCACCCTCAATTTACTGGAAGCTATTCGATTTATCGGAGCCCCTACCAAACTATACAATGCCAGTTCCAGTGAATGCTTTGGCGATCTCAACGGCCGTGCAGCCGATGAAACAGCCCCTTTTCACCCGCGCAGTCCCTACGCTGTGGCAAAAGCTACTGCTTTTTGGCAAGTGGCAAACTACCGTGAAGCCTACAATTTATTCGCATGTTCTGGCATTTTGTTTAACCACGAGTCTCCCTTGCGCCCAGAGAGGTTTGTGACCCGCAAAATCATTTCAGCCGCCAGTCGTATTTCGCAAGGCAGTCCCGAAAAACTCCATCTGGGAAATCTTAATATTCAGCGCGACTGGGGGTGGGCTCCAGAGTATGTTGAAGCAATGTACCGAATGCTGCAACAAGAAAAGCCCGATGACTTTGTAATTGCCACTGGCAAAAGCTATAAGCTAGAGCAGTTTGTCTCAGAAGCATTTGCCTACGTTAACTTAGATTGGCAAAGCCACGTAGTCATGGATCGGAGCTTTGTGCGACCCACAGAACTTAGCCTAAGTAGAGGGGATGCATTCAAAGCTCATCAGCAGCTAAAGTGGCAAGCGACTTATACAATGCCTGACATAGTGAAAATGATGATGCAGGCAGAGCTTAAGATGCAGGATTAATACAGTCAAAACTTTAGGAGAGAATGCTAAAAATCTTTATAAGCAGCAGTACACCTTCGATCGAGCCTTAGATGAATATGAACAGTTGCTTTTCTCGGATTGTTCGTAAATACAAACAACTGCTCATCTATGGACTAGTATTTTTCATTTCTTTGATTATGTTTAGTCAGTCGATCTCGATCGCATACGGACAATGGCTTTCAGTTGTTAGCGTCAATCCGACAGGTGATATCGCTGTTGCGCTGGGCGGTGGCGATCGACTAGAGACGGCTATTCAGCTTTTTCTCAGCAATCGGGTTAAAGCGGTTTACTACGATACGGGTGATCTCGCAAATCAACTAGATCAAAAGACAATCGAAAATATATTGCGTAAATACAACCTAGGCAAACATCAAATTTATTGGGGTGGCATGGTAAAAAACACCTTTGATGAGGCGCTGGCTCTTAAACGGGCGATCGCATCTATTAAATTTCCCATTCTTCAAATAGTTATTGTCAGCGATCGCTATCATTTGCGGCGGTCTTTATGGACGTTTCGGCAAGTATTGGGTGAAGATATAATCATTCACACTTTTGCTACTCCAAGTTCTTCAGCAATTTCCGACCCTCATTGGTGGAAACACAAAGTTTCTAGAGATTGGGTCATGAGCGAAACGCAAAAATTGCTTTTTTACAAACTTTATTATGGTCTGATGGGAAGCAAGATCCCCTTTTCCCCTAGAGATATTTAGGTTAAATACTGTATTCTTGCGATCGACTATTCCCAGAAGTCAACATTGAGCATCGAGTCAATGTCACAGCTAAATTGCCATATATCAGGGAAATGAACATCATATTCAATTCGCACAATTTTCAAAGCATTATCAAAAGCCTCATCAAATGATTCTAAAAAGTGACACTTTAGGCTTGGTGACTGCCTTAGAAGTCTCGTAAGCTTCTGTCTTTGGTTAACTATTGTTACCTGCCATCCGCGATCGCAATCAGGGCTGGAGACATAGCAGCGCTTAAGAATATGCTCGATTAATCTTTGGAGTCTATTCTCAATTTCCCGTTTGTCGCTACCTGTCACGCCCTCAATTTCCTCTATTAAATTCTCAATATCAAGATTCTGGAAGTCGCCAGCTTTTAACTTATCGATCGTATCTTCGACCCATAAATTAAGGTCACGCTCGTATAGAGTCGCTTTTGGGGCAATTGCGATCGTCACTTTGTTTTTTCTCCTTTGTTAGTGCGGCTTTATTCCTTTCTTAGTTTGTTTTTCTAAGTTCATACTAATTTATTGATTTTATGTCATCTTAAAAATAGCAAAAGCGATCGAGCCTTAGATGAGTACGAAAAACTTATTTTCTCAGAGCGCTTACAAATATAAAAACAAATATGGTGAAATCAATCCTTATTACAGGCGCAACAGGGTTTGTTGGTAAAAATCTTATTTCTCTGTTGGCTCAGCAGGACTATCAACTTAATGCGGCTGTGCGTAGGAGTGAAACCTTTCTCGCTCCCAAAGTTAGTACCATAATTGTGGGAGATATAGATCGAAATACCGACTGGCAAAAAGCACTTTTAAATATTGATGCGGTTGTCCATCTAGCTGGACGTGCTCACATACTTAAGGAAAAATCTGATGATCCTTTAACGGAATTTATTAAAGTTAATACCGCAGGTACTGCGAACCTCGTCAAGCAGTCTGTTCAGGCGGGAGTCAAGCATTTTATTTTTATTAGCTCCCTTGGCGCTATAACCACACAAAGCGATCGACCACTAAATGAGCGATCGCCTTGTCAACCAGATACCCCCTACGGAATCAGCAAACTCAAAGCCGAACAAGCATTGCTAGAAATCGTTCAAGCTAGTGCGATGGATTGGACAATTTTGCGTCCACCTCTGGTGTATGGAGCCGATAATCCTGGCAATATGGCTCGCTTAATTAAATTAATCAAAACTGGTTTACCTCTGCCCCTAAGTAGCATTCACAATCGCCGCAGTTTTATATATGTGGGGAATCTTGTCAGTGCGATCGCTACTTGTCTACAGCATCCCAAGGCTCGTAGTGAAACTTTTCTGGTGAGCGATCGCGAAGTACTATCCACTCTAGAGCTAATTCAACTTTTAGGAAAAGGCTTAGATCGGCAAATTTACTCTTTTCCCTGTCCAGCGCAACTGTTAAAATTGGCAGGTCAATTTACAAATCAAACATCTACAGTCGATCGACTAATCAGTTCCCTAGAAATTGATAGCAGCAAAATTCAAACCCTACTAAATTGGTCGCCTCCCTTTACCGTAACAGAAGGATTATCAATCACGTCTCAATGCTACAAGTCAGATAATAATTCATGGAAATAGTATATTTTTCAATTGGTTTGAGCGCCGTCTTTATTTTTAGCCTTGCAATCGTTTACGGGCTCAAGCAAAACTTTAGTAACACGCTATTAGATATTCCCAACGAACGCAGCACCCATACTCAACCCACACCAAGGGGCGGTGGGCTAGGATTTACGATCGCTTTTGGGCTTGCCTACTCGATCGCCGCCGTAACCCGTACTTTTTGGCATACTTTCTGGAATAGTGAAATCATTCCATCTTGGTCTCTGTGGTATACGCTGATTCCACTGTCGATCCTAGGCTTTTTGGACGATCGCTACAACCTATCGGCTCGCATTCGTTATATCGTACAGCTAGGGACTTCAGGTATCGCTGTAGCTTATTTTGGCATTTTTCCACAGCCTTGGTTTACAGATTTGGGGATCGGCGGCCTCGCGATCTCATCTGTAATTACGGTAATTGGCATGACAGCCCTGATTAACTTTTATAATTTTATGGATGGTTTGGATGGCTTAGTAGCAGGTGTAACTGTCGTCCAACTTACGTTTTTAGGTTGGTATTTCGATCAACCTATGCTCTATTTTCTTGCCTCGGCGATCATGGGGTTTCTCTATTGGAACTGGTCACCCGCCAAAATTTTTATGGGTGATGTCGGTAGTACTGGATTAGGAGCAATCATTTCGATCGCCCTACTCAATCACCATAGCGATGTTTCCACCGCTTGGTCAGCATTAACCATTACCCTACCAATTTCAGCCGATGCCATTTACACTCTATGCCGCCGTCTTAGCTTAGGCGAAAATATTTTTCAGGCGCACCGTAGCCATATCTATCAGAGATTACAAATACGAGGCTGGTCGCACGCTCAAGTCGCATATGTTTATATTGGCCTGACGATAGGTATAGCTGTCAGCCTCAGCCTGTGGGACAGCTTAGGTGCAATCTTGGCTCTTATTGTCAGTTCGATCGCGATTCTAGGCAGTGAGCTTTATCTATCTGGATCGCGTAAGACTGGCGCTGAATAGCGTTGGGTTATCACATTGATATTCTGGGACTAAATCCTGTAATACTTCCATCATTTCTGCATCTCTATTGGTTTTGGCAGCAGCAATCAGTGCGTTGAGCTTAGGCTCTAGTTCTTGCCAAGTTAGTTTGGGCTCATGAGCCGCAAAAATTTTGGGGTGAAGTGTGGTGCGTGCGTTGGTTTTATCAACTAGAAGTTCTTCATATAGCTTTTCCCCAGATCTTAAGCCCGTAATCTGAATTTGAATATCTCGCTCTGGTACTAATCTATTGAGAAGAATCATCTGAACTGCTAAGTCGTAAATTTTGACGGGTTCTCCCATATCCAGTAAAAAAACCTCTCCGCCCTTAGCCAAGGCACTCGCTTGAATAACCAAACGTGCTGCTTCTTGGGTTGACATAAAATATCGCGTAATATCGGGATGGGTTAAAGTAATCGGACCGCCCTTAGCAATTTGCTGAGAAAAGCGCGGTACTACCGAGCCGCTACTACCTAACACATTTCCGAACCTCACCATTGCTAGGCAAGTATTTCCACTTTGGTGCTCCGCGAGAGCTTGCAGAATCAACTCTGCTATGCGTTTGCTAGCTCCCATTACATTTGTCGGTCTTACGGCTTTGTCAGTAGATATCAAGATGAAATGCTTAACTTGACAGGCGATCGCGCATTCCACGGTCACCAAAGTTCCCAAAACATTATTTAAAACACCTCTATTAGGATTAGTTTCCACTAAGGGAACGTGTTTGTAAGCTGCTGCATGATAGATGGTTTCAACATCGTACTGAGATAACACCATCATCAAATGGTCTCGATCGGTTACAGACCCTAAACACGAAATCAGTTGAATATGCGGATATTGTTCCGACAACTCGATCGCGATTGTATATAGGGCAAATTCATTAAGCTCATAAAGCACTAAGCAACTAGGAGTTTGTTGGGCAATCTGACGGCATAACTCCGAACCGATCGAACCTCCTGCCCCAGTGACTAAAACGGACTTTCCCGTGATATTTTGGCTTAATAACCTGGGATCGGGCCTTACTAGATCTCTGCCCAACAATTCTCCAATATCAATTTGACGAACCTCGCTTACAGAGAGTTTACCCGTTAGAATATCATTGAAATTGGGAACGGTTTTGATAATTGCTCCCGTTGATGTAAGACGTTCCAAAATTCTGCGCCGATCTTCCATTCGGATTGAAGGCATTGCTAGTAAAATCGTGTTACACGAATTTTTCGCCATTAAGTTTGGGATCTCTTTAGGAAGATAGACCTTATATCCTTTTACAGAGTGCTTGAGTAAATGGGGATTATCATCGACAAAGCAGATAATCTCATAGTTGGAATTGGGATCGTGGTCTAATAATTCTGCTAAGTGACAACCTGCTGAGCCAGCACCATAGATAATGGCTCGTACAACATCTGCACTACCATTATTTATTGAATATAACCAATTGAATAGTCGGCGTAGCGTCAACCTTGAGGTGGTTACTAATAACAAAGTAATTATGGCATCGTTAAGAACAATTGAGCGAGGAAAATGGGGAAGGAATAAATAACAAATAGCAATAAATAGAACTGAACTAATTAAGATTGCTTTAGTACAAGTTGAGATAAATTCCTCACCCGTAAATCGTAGAACCAAATGGTAAACACCAGTTTTGATAAATACAATTTGTTTAATCAGAATCAATAAGAGAATTATCTGCCAATAGGCAAATATTTCAATTGGATAGACTATATTGAAACGAAACGCAAAAGCTAAGTAAATCGCAACTAAAAAAGTACAAGTATCAAATCCCAAGAATATAATGCGTTTGATTTTTCGTGGTAATTGATGAAATACCTTAAACATATCAACTCTCATTGATTTAGGGGGGGTAACGATTTCAGCTTTTCTAAAAATCCCTAATCTACTCGTATTTGTAGATTTTTCTCAATCTACTATATGATAGCTTAGCGATTCTGGCTATTATTAACCGTCAGGCTTTACCAAGCAGTTTTACTATTATTACCTGCCGTCACGACTTCACGCACCTTGAGATCGCAGCTTTGCCACACTTGTCCGTCTAGGGCGGTTTGTTCGATCAGGCTGGCAAGACGAAGGGTTTTGAGGGCTTGAGCACCGCCGACCGATGGCTGCTGACCGCCACGCACACAGGCGACAAAATGTTCGAGTTCGGCATTGAGCGGCTCGATGTTGCTGGTGTAGACCTTTTCGATCAGACCGTCTTGGCGATATAGTACCTGACCGTATTCAGTAATGTAATCTGCGGTGGTTTGGCGGTGAATCAGGATTTCATGATTGAGAAAATCGGATTCGATCAGCGAATTTTTGCAGTGGGCGACGATCCGACGCTGTTTGCGGTGTGTCACTTTACTGGCAGTCAGGGTGGCAATTACGCCATTGTCAAACCCAATTGTTGCAGTCACATAGTCGAGATAACCTGAATCCGATACTTGATTACCGTTCGCACTGAGATGAGTGATCTGACCTGTGACAATCTCTAACAACAAATCAATGTCGTGAATCATTAAGTCAAATACGACCGAAACATCATTCGCTCTTTGGGAATATGGACTCATGCGATGAGCTTCGATCGCCAGCAATGCTTCTCGCTTTAGTACCTTACTCAATTCTTGGAAGGCAGGGTTAAACCGTTCGATATGCCCTACTTGCAGAATACGGTTACATTCAGCCGCCATATTAACTAGAGATTCAGCTTCGGTAATGGTGGCAGCGATCGGTTTTTCGATCAGCACATGAATGCCAGCTTTGAGGCAAGTCAGCCCAACTTCATAGTGGAGACGAGTTGGTACGGCAATGCAGACCGCATCGACGAGCGGCAGAAGATCGTGATAATCCTCAAAGTACAAAACACGATGCTTACTGGCAGTATCCAGACCACGATCGACGTTAACATCAGCAACACCAACAAGCTCTACGTCTTTGAGCAGACTGAGCACTCGCGCATGGTGCTGTCCCATATTGCCAATTCCAATTACACCGATGCGAATGGGTTCTAGCTGACTACGATAGGGATTCATATTCCTCACACACGGTCGATCTGAGAGAATCCTAACACAATTAGCCCGTATTTCTCATGCCTGCGGCAATGCCGTTGACCGTGAGTAAAGCACCACGCAAGAGTTCATTCCGAGAGTATCTCGATCGTAAGTCTACAGAACCACTAGCATGTTGACGTAACCGTTTGATCAGTGAGGCCTGAATAAATCCTAATGGCACGATCGAACCGTTACGAATTTGCACAGATTTTTGCAGGTCGGCATCGCCATCGAGCAGTTGATGGTGTCCTGTAATTTTCATCACAACTTCACAGGTACGGTGATATTCAAGGGCAATTTGCTCAAATAGCTGGGCAGAAATTTCGGTGAATCCTGGATCGGTGAGTTGGCGGACATAATGATGCGCGATCTGGAGATCGGTCTTAGCCAAAGTCATCTCCACTCTGGAAATCGCGGTTTTAAAGAACGGCCACTTGGCATAAAAGAATTGCAGCAGCGTAAAGTGACCGACTGGATCTTCATTCAGAAACTCATCGATCGCTGTGCCAACACCGTACCAAGAAGGCAACAAAAATCGGCTTTGCGTCCAGCCAAATACCCAAGGGATGGCGCGTAAACTGGCAAGATCGCGCTTACCAGCTCGGCGGGCGGGACGAGAGCTAATCTGCAACTGGCTGATTTCTTCGAGCGGTGTGACCTGATGGAAAAAGTCAGCAAGATGAGGTTGTTCGTAGATCAGTTGGCGATAGACTTGGCGAGATCGCATTGCCAGATCTTCCATTGCTTCTAACCAAGAAGGCAGCGTGTCAGAACTACTGGGCAACAGCCCTGATTGGATCACTGCTGTCGCAATCGTTTCTAAATTGTAGAGTGCGATTTCGGGCAAAGAATATTTCGAGGCAAGCACTTCACCTTGCTCCGTAATTTTGATCCGCCCATTAATACTGCGTCCTGGTTGTGCCAAAATCGCCTCGTAAGTTGGGCCGCCACCACGACCAACCGAACCACCACGCCCGTGAAAAATGCGTAAATTTAGATCGTATTTTGCCGCAACTAATTGCAAAGACTGCTGCGCTTTGTAAATTTCCCAGTTGCTACTCAAGAAGCCTGAATCTTTATTGCTGTCAGAATAGCCCAACATTACCTCTTGCAAATGCTCGTGACATCCTAGGTAATTACGATACAGGGGCAGTTCAAATAACTCTTTTAAAACTTCAGGCGCACCTTTAAGATCCTCAACCGTTTCAAACAGCGGTACTACTGCCAATGTTCCCGTACAAGTGCCAGGGTCAAATAATCCCGCTTCTTTTGCCAGCAGCAATACTTCGAGCATATCGCTCACACTGTGGTTCATGCTGATGATGTAGGTGTGGCAGATTTCGGTGCTAAATTCTTGCTGCAATTTCGCTAGCATCCGAAACGTGGTGATCGTTTCGTTGGTTTTGTCCGAGAACCGTAAATTGCCAGGAATTAAAGGGCGACGGGTTTGCAACTCATGGGTTAGCCATTCTACGCGCTCTGGTTCCGATAGCTCTGGATAAGGACGCGGCAAGATTTTGAGATACTCAGCCACTTCGGAGATCGCCTGTTCGTGGACATTGCTTTCTTGGCGAATATCTAGGTGTGCGAGATGAAAGCCATACACCTCAACCTGACGGATTAGATGCCCTAGGGCTTTGCAGTTGAGGTTTGTACCTACTAAACTGCGCTGAATTAGGCGCAACTCCGCGAGAAAATCAGCATCTGTTTTGTAGAGCAAACTGTGGTCTTTGGTCTCAGGTGCGTGTTCTGAGGCTTGCCAACCCAAAGCCCGCACTTGCTGGTTGCGCTCATGTGTATTTTCGAGCCGTTGACGAATATAAGCTAACTTGAGGCGATAGGGTTCTTGGCGAAACTTGACCGAAAACTGGTCATAGATCTTAGGCATCTGCGCTTGATCTAAGCCCAAAGAGTTGAGCAAATCTTGTGATACATCTGTCCAGTGCTGTGATAGTGACAGCAAACTCCCCAGTTTGGCGACTGAACTAATATATTTTTCCAGTACCAAGCTGCGCTGATAGCAGGCAGTTTGCCATGTGATCTCTGGTGTGACTGAGGGATTGCCATCGCGATCGGAACCGACCCAAGAGCCAAACTTGCAAAAATTATACTTGGGTGGCTTCAGATGCGGAAATGAGGCTTCGATCGATCTCGCTAGTCGATCGTACAAACTGGGAATCGCGTCAAACAGAACTTCTTGAAAATAGTGCAGGGCATAATCGGCTTCATCTAGCACCGTTGGTCGAGTCTGATTTAGTTCATCAGTGCGCCACCACATCCTCACTTCTTCGGTTAACTGCTCTTGGATCGCTTCAGCTTCCCAAGTTAGCGGTAAGTGTAGGTTATGCTCGATCCCAACATCAGGCATGGGATGAGCTTGTTCAAATTGCCTCAATAATTTGGCAATACTGCGTTGCTTTTCGCGCACGGTATGCCGCACAATCTCGGTGGGGTGGGCGGTAAACACCAAATGAATGTCGAGATTGTCGATCAGTTCCTGAATATGTCGCGGTGGGACGTTCTGACGTTTTAGTTCTGGGAACAGCCACCGAAAAGTGCCAACAGGGAAAGCTTCTCCACCTGAGGCATCGATCGAATGCTGTTGTTTTTCTTCTTGTTCGTACTGCTGCTCGACAATATTGATCAGTTGAAAATAAAGGGCAAAAGCACGGGCGGCTCGAATTGCTTCATTTAAGTCCAGACTTTCGACTACTGCCAGCACCTCTTGGGCGGGATATTCTGGGGCTTGTCCTTCAGGTGAACACATCGATCGTAACTGCCGCAATAGATCGACCAGAACTTGTCCACATTCCTCTAGCAATACCGCTTCTAGTAAGTCTTCAACCACTTTGAGGCGATGGCGCAAGCGTGCGTCGGCTAGACGCAAACTATTTTCTTTATTCACAATCTGGACTAATGACTCTGGGAGTGAGGCAGTCTGCAAACTCATCTAAATTTCTCCGCATCTATTAGGGCAAAACTACTCAGTGCCTAGTGGTTCTAATATTACATTATCCGAGGTTGGTAACACCTAATATACAAGCATAGAGAGGCATTAACTGCTTTGGATTGCCAAATTCCCCAATCCCGAACTCACGTTAACATGGTCACAGTTTTTGGGCTTGGTATGAAAAACATCTGGAACCGTTTATTTGTAGGTTTGATTGGGTTGAGTTTAATCGCTGGGGTGATGATGCTCAGCAATCCATCTAAGAGTTCATATCTCGAATATATTTCAGATCAGCTCGCTGCCGACGCTCAAACCGATCTTTGTAAAGAAAAATCCCAAGAAAAATCTCAAGAAAGTACTTCAGAGCCGTCTCCGTCACTCGGTCTGAGGGATTTGGTGAAAGAAGCTTGTGATGCGAGTTTGAGAGCGATCAAGGGGATCACGATCGCGACAATTAGCAATGCCACAACCCGCCAAGATTTAACTCTACTCAGCATTTACACAACTGAGGTTCCCGCCAGCCTTCCCGAAAGTTTGCCAAGTATTACATTCAAAGATCGTCAACTTAACATCAACACCAAAGTGCCCACCCGTAAATACAAGACTCTTGCTGCGTTTGGACATTTTTATCCGCTCGATCGAAAGTAATTGAACTTATCCTTAACTAAGTCATAAAATAATTAAGCTAAGCTCAGAGTTAAGACCAAATGAAAGATGCAAATCAGAATCAAGGTTTGGGTAAGCTTCCTATATTTATTGGACTTGGCGCGCTCGCACTAGTGATGGTGGTGACAAACCCAAGCAAAGATAAGTATCTCAACCATATCTCCTCTGGAGGCAAGCAATCGGCAGCTTGTCAACCGAAGTCTAATCAGTCTGGTCAGTCCGATCCGCTCAAGCAAGCTTTAGAACAAGCCTCAGTTGATATGTGTAAGCAATTACAGCAAGGCATGGGGAAAATGATCGGCGAATTTACGACTCGTCAAAATTTCCTACTTTTCAGCATTTACACAACTGAGTTTGGTGGTTCCAAGTCGTCGTCGATCGGGATTTTGGGTAATTTTATTTCTCTTGGTTAGATGACTCAAGCAATTAACGAATCAAAGCATTGGTATATCTGCAAACAGGCAACAGGTGAATGTTTGATTGTGAATCGCGATCGAACTCAAGAAGAGCTTGAATCTTGGGGACCATTTGCTTCTCAGGGTGAAGCGGTTGCGCGTCGTGTGGGTTTGATCCGCGCTGGTAAATGTCAACCAGTTTAGACTCGATCGAACTGGAGGTCGCCGCGCATAACCGTGACGGCATAGCCTTTTAATAGCACTCGATCTTGCCCTCGATCTTGCAAGTACACCAGTTCTAAATCGCCCGATCGCTTAGATAGCTGTCGGGCTTTGAGCATATTCTTACCAGTAATCCCTGCCCAGTAAGGCGTAAGCGCACAGTGAGTTGAACCTGTCACTGGGTCTTCGTTAATCCCAATTTGAGGCGCGAAATAACGTGAGACAAAATCGTAAGAGCTATTTGGCTCGGCGATCGACGTAATAATTAAGCCATCAGCAGCTAGCTCGGCAATAAGCGGGAAGTCTGGCGCAAAATCTGCTACTGCTTTTCGATCGCTCAGCCTAACCATAATGTTGCCCCCAGCCTGTCCCAGACATTCATAGGGTCGATCGAGCATGATCCGATCGAGTTGCGCTAGAACATCGGCAGCTAGAGGTTGAAGATCGGGCAATGCAGGGAAATCCATCACAATTAATTCGCCTTCAAACCCGATCTTGAGATCGCCACTCAGCGTTTGGAAAGTCAAAGCTAAAGCAGGATCGATCGCCTTAATTTCGCGTAAGTAATGCGACATTGCTAACGTAGCATGACCACAGAGGTTAACTTCTTGGAGTGGTGTAAACCAGCGCAAGTGAAAATGATTGGGTGCAAGTGGTTTGACAAAAGCCGTTTCGGATAAGTTCATTTCGGCGGCGATCGACTGCATCACCGCCACATCAAGAAATTCCTGCACGATCGCAGTAGCGGCAGGATTACCACGCCAAGGCTCTTGGGTAAAGGCATCGATCGTAAATATCTGCATGTCTAAATACTTTTAAGGATTAAGTCTTTCCATCAGTTGTTGGACGTAATTAGTAAAAACTTTGCCCTTTTGAAAAGCTTCATCCTCTAAGATTTTTTGATGAAAACTAATCGTGGTCGGCACACCCGTGATTGCACATTCATACAGAGCGCGGCGCATTCGTTGAATTGCGGTCGGTCGATCGCGTCCCCACACAATCAACTTGCCAATCAGAGAATCGTAATAAGGCGGAATATCATAGTCAGTATAAACATGCGAGTCCATCCGCACACCAGGCCCCCCAGGCGGCAGATAGCCACTAATCCTGCCAGGATGCGGACGAAAATTATGGGCGGGATCTTCAGCATTGATGCGGCATTCAATCCCATGACCAGTCAGCACCACGTCTTTTTGGGTTAATCGCAATCGTTCACCCATGGCGATCCGCAACTGCTCGGCAATCAAATCGATCCCTGTCACCACCTCAGTCACAGGATGCTCGACCTGGATGCGGGTGTTCATCTCCATAAAATAAAACTTGCCGTACTTATCGAGTAGGAACTCAACTGTGCCAGCCCCAACATAATTGATCACCTGCGCCGCTCTTACAGCCGCATTACCCATTTGGGCGCGCAACTTTGGGTTAAGCGCAATACTGGGAGACTCCTCCAGCAATTTCTGATGACGACGTTGGATCGAGCAATCTCGTTCACCCAGATGGATCACGCTACCGTAACTATCGGCAAGAATTTGAAACTCGATATGACGTGGCTCTTCGATCACCTTTTCGAGATACACCCCAGCATTACCAAAGGCAGCCTCCGCCTCACCTTGAGCCGCTTTGATCGATCTCGGCAAATCCTCTGGTGTGTTACAAAGCCGCATTCCCCGACCACCACCGCCTGCGGTTGCCTTTACCATCACGGGGTAGCCAATTTTTGCCGCAATTTTGAGGGCTTGATCTGCTGATTCGATCAGACCATCACTCCCAGGGATCGTCGGTACACCTGCGCGCTGCATGGTTTTCTTCGCGGTTGACTTGTCACCCATCGCCGCAATTGAAGCAGGGGCGGGTCCAACAAAGATCAATTTGTGATCGGCGCAAATTTCAGCAAATCTGGCATTTTCCGAGAGAAATCCATAACCAGGATGGATCGCTGTGGCATTGCGAGTCAGAGCAGCCGCAATAATATTAGGAATATTAAGATAACTTTTGCTGCTGGGAGCTTCACCGATACAAACTGCTTCATTCGCAAGTTGAACGTGCAGAGAACTTCGATCGACGGTGGAATGCACAGCTACTGTCGCTATGCCCATCTCCTCACAGGTTCGCAAAATCCGAAGAGCGATCTCTCCACGGTTGGCAATTAAAAGCTTAGTTATTGGAGCCATGAGTTAGGTTGCAGGAGTTAAACGAGAGAGAACAGGTTGCAGGCTGGAAAGACTATTTGCAGGACTATTCCCTCGCTTTTTCTCCAGAAGGTTCATACAGAAACTCAAATAAGTTTCGATCGATGTCTTTACTGTAAAAAGAAGCCGTACCGTCGCGATGATCGTGGATTGCACCGACAAAAATATCTAAGCCAGTTAAACGAGCATGATGCTGTTCTAGTTCAGATCGATCGTTAAACACAAAGCCAAAGTGAGCACCCGCACTTTTATAATCGGGACTGAGTAATGCTAGTCCATCTTCACCTGCTTTGAGATATGCCCAATCTGTATCCAGATATGCCAGCTCCATGCCCAGATCTTGGTAAAACTGGACAGATTTTGGGATGTCTTTGACGCAGATCGCTACATGACCCAAGCGTTTGAGTTGCATACAGAGTTAGTTAGGCATCAGCCAGGATTAGTTCAGCGTAAATTAGCTAGAGCGGAATTACTAGCATTAAGGATTATACTACTGCCCGAAACCAAGTGCTGGATAACATTCCAATATTTTGCTGATGACAAATACTCGAAAGTCGGCGCAATACTCGTCTTTCTTCTTTGCGTTCGGCAGCTAAATGAGCAGGACAAAGACCTGGGGCATAAGACTCTACTACCTTCCCAGTTCGATCGATTGTCACTAGTAAGTAGTCACAAACATCACATTGAGTTTTAATCTGAGACACTAGCGGTAGATAATGCCGTTCAGCAAGGGAGCCACAATTTGGGCAACGCACAGTCTGGATAGTAGCCATAGTTGTTTCCTAAAGTGTTTTTTAAAGAGTTTTTTATAGTGCTTTTCGGTAGTCGATCGAAAATTATTTGAGTAAATATAAAGAAAGTGTTAAATTCATCAAATGATTAACTTCAGAATAATTTTTAAAGTTAAACATAGATCGGAGTTAAATTTGAAAAGCACTTAGGATCTGACATAACCTGAACTAGATATAGGTTTAGATAAATCTAGATGATTTATTTAAATCAGAGTTTTTTATTATATGGATAGTTTAGCAGAAATTTTTCTTGATTAGAACTGGGGATCACTCTCTCCACAATGATCCCTTCGGACTACATGCAGCTCGATCGAGAACAGTTAACCGCAAACAGTGTATAGATTCAAACTTACTTACAGTTAATATATTCATAACCTAGTCACTGATAGAACAAAGAAGCTATGACAACCACACTTGTTAAAGAGACCTTTCTGGCAGGAACGGCAGAATTTGACCAGTACGTAATGAATACCTATGCCAGATTCCCGATCGCTTTAGAGCGTGGCAGTGGTTGCAAGGTGTGGGACAGCGAAGGCAAGGAATATTTGGATTTTGTGGCGGGGATTGCTACCTGCACGCTAGGACATGCCCATCCTGCAATGGTTAAAGCCGTCACAGAGCAGATTCAGAAACTGCATCATGTTTCTAACCTTTATTACACAGCTTCTCAGGGCGAGTTGGCAAAGTGGTTGGTGCAAAATTCTTGTGCAGATAAAGCTTTTTTCTGTAATTCAGGCGCAGAGGCAAATGAAGCCGCGATTAAACTGGCGCGGAAGTACGCTCATGTCAAGCTTGGCATTGAGCAGCCTGTAATTCTCACAGCTCATGCGAGTTTTCACGGTCGCACATTAGCAACGATCACGGCGACAGGTCAGCCCAAGTATCAGAAAAATTTCACCCCATTGGTTCCAGGTTTTGACTATGTGCCATATAACGACATTGCGGCGCTCGAAACGGCTGTTGCCAAATATGACGGTAGATTATGCGCGGTGATGTTAGAAGCATTGCAGGGTGAAGGTGGCGTTTGTCCTGGAGATCGAGCATATTTTCAACGGGTAAGGCAACTCTGTGACGAAAGCAAGGCTTTGCTGATCCTCGATGAAGTGCAAGTCGGGATGGGACGCAGTGGCAAACTGTGGGGCTATGAAAATCTGGGGATTCAGCCAGATATTTTCACTTCGGCAAAGGGCTTGGGTGGCGGCATTCCGATCGGGGCGATGATGTGTAAGTCATCTTGCGATCTATTCGAGCCTGGCGATCATGCTAGTACTTTTGGGGGCAACCCATTCGCTTGTAGTGTGGCGATCGCTGTTGCCAAAACCCTAGAAGCAGATAATCTGATTGCCAATGCTAGAGAACGTGGTCAGCAACTCAAGGATGGACTGAGTTCGATCGCGGCAAACTATCCCGATACGATCGACCAAGTACGAGGCTGGGGTTTGATTGTGGGCTTAGTGATCGAAGAATCTGCGACTCTAACTTCGCGTGATGTTGTCCAAGCGGGGATCGAGCGTGGTTTGTTGCTAGTTCCTGCTGGGCCGAAAGTCGTGAGATTTGTCCCACCGTTGATTGTGACGGCAGCAGAAATCGATCGATCGATCGAGATCATCGCTGAGGCTCTATCCCAACATCACTAAACTACTGATTCAATTGTGGCTTAATTCTTCGCCCCAGAATCACTAAATCCCGCTCGACCCGATCTAGCTCAGCAATTTGCGGTAAATGTCCCCACGGCTCGAACCCAAAGCGGTGAAATAGGTTGAGGCTGGGCTGATTATGCCCGAAGATAAAACCAAGTAGGGTGGTAATTTCAAGCTCTGGACAAGACTCGATCGAATGACGCATCAGTTTCTTGCCAATCCCTTGACCTTGCCAACTAGGATCGACATAGATACTGACTTCAACTGTCTTGCGATAAGCAGGTCTGCCATAAAAAGGCTGCAAACTTAACCATCCTGCCACTACACCATCTTGTTCGCTCACCCAGATCGGATGTCGATCGATCGTGTGAGCGTAAAACCAATCTCGCCGACTTTCGACTGAAACTACTTCTGTATCAGCCGTTGCTAACCGCTCAGGAATTGCGGCGTTGTAAATTCTGGTGATCGCAGCTAAATCACTTTCAACCGCAGTTCTTAAGTTCATACTTTTTAGCCACTAGCATCGATCGACTTGATTTATCCTTATTGATAAGCAATTTAGCTTATTCGATCGCAGTGCTTACTTTGCCGATTTATCTTAGAATGTAACCAGTCAACGGTATGAAGTTTTATATGCATATTTATGCATAACTACATATTTTATTGATTTATAGAGTTATGTATCAGGGGAAACCAAAGTTTTCTACATAGCATTGATAGTATCGTGGGTGATTTAGATTGTTTCACAATGATTCACCCTTTAAAAGAACTCAATAATCCTGAAGGGATAACTATGTCACGTATTCCTCTAGGCCCAGATACGAGCTCTGTTGGTGAAGTACCAGATGGGCAGGTCGTAAAGGATGCATCATTACTGATTTTGCTGGCTGCGATGCGTGTAATGGTGCGCTCTAATGGCATCTTACATGTAGAGACAGCTAATCATCGCTGGAAGCTCTTGTTACAGAGAGGGGGGCTAGTGCTGATGGAAGAGGAAGGTCACGTCATACCAACCTTGTGCCGCAAATTTAATAATCGGGGGATCAGATTTGCGCGAGTGCCTGAGTGGGAACAAAAGCAAGGTAACCGTCCTTACTGTTACCCCTTTGTCAGTCAGGTTTATAAACGATATCCTGATATCACCAAGCAAGTATTGAAAGATATATTGCTAGAAAGTCTGCTAGCTCTTCATTTGGAAGATAAATTTTCATTTGTTTGGCGACCGATTTCTGACCTACCTGCAAACTTACCTGTGTGGCAGTTGCCCTTACTTGAGGGTAATGCCAGCAGTGAAGCAAGGCAGTGGCAGCAATTTCAATGCGTTCAACATCCCTATCAGCAGGTGCAGTTGCTAGACGCGGCAAACATGCTGGCACGGGTGGGTAATGATAATTTCCCCCTGTTTGCGAGGGTGACGACAGGACAACATCGGCTTAGTGAAATTGCCGATAACTTCAAGCAGCCAATTTATCGCACAGCCCTGTTACTCGATAAGTTAGCACAGAAGAAAATCGTGGCAATTTTACCTTTGCCTGAGCGTCAGTCGATCGAAGATCTTGGGGGTAGCCAACCGTCATATCAACCTGCACCCGAAAAAACTGGGCCGAAGATCTTCGTAGTTGACGATTCGCCTGTTTTGCTGCGGCAGTTTCGAGATTTGCTGTCCAATTGGGGCTATCAGGTCAATTTAACTGATGATGCGACTAATGCCACCCAAATGATCTCAAATTACAATCCAGCTATGGTGTTTTTAGACATCAATATGCCTGGGCTGAATGGGTTTGAGCTGATCAGGCAAATTCGCCGCCAGCCGACTTTGGCGTTGATTCCTCTAGTATTGGTGACGGCAGAAAACAGTATGACGAATAGCTTCAGGGCAAAATGGGCGAACTGTCGTTTTATCGCCAAACCGCGATCTTCAGAGGATACCGATGATTTTCGCGACCAGCTCCGTGCCATTCTGCGGGAACTGGCTCCTCTGCCATCTGATGTGTATATCTAGGTTGAGTTATCCAAGTATTTACTTGCCAGGCAGGATGTTGCTTAAAACATTTGCATGGCTGGGTTGTTTAGAAGAAAGCAGTTTAAGGTTAGAGCGGTATGGTTGATCATTTTCTGATAGTCGATGACAGTGCAGCAGAAAGACATCTGCTAACTTCGTTTTTGCATGATTTAGGGCACGAGGTTGATATTTGCGAATCCACCGAGGGAGCTTCCGATAAAATTGCCAAAGGTAACTACAAGGCGGTGTTTTTAGATATTGTTTTGCCTGACCAAGATGGCTATAAATTCTTGCGATCGCTTCGGGCTAATCAAGACACAGCTAAGCAGTATGTGATTCTTTGCTCCACCAAAAAAACAAAGTTAGAAATTGATTATGGCGTTAAAAGAGCAGGTGCAGATGATTATCTCACCAAGCCTATAAATCGTGAAGCCTTGGTTGAAGCGTTGCAGAGAGAAGCGTTGCAAAGAGTCAAATGATTACCAACACCCTGCCAGATTATGGTCGTTATGTTTTAACTGGGCTTGGGCAACAAACCTTGGTATTTCCTGATGTCATGGTGGCAGAAATTATGCTGGTCGATCGATCGTATTTACTTAATATCCCTTTCTTCGGTTCTGCAGTTTTAGGCGTGATCCAACAACAAGGAAATATTATTCCTTTGGTGTCTCTGCGACGTGCTCTGGGAGAGCAAAACGTCCTAATTCCTGAGAAGATCACCGTGATTCGCCTGTCTGATTTTGCTGATGACTTAGTTGGAACTGGTTTGGTTGTGGATAAGGTCTTGAGTAGTGTTTCTGCTGAACAGTACGCTGCTTCATTACCTGCTCAAATAGCTAGTCAAGGCTCCAGTCAAACATCTAATCAGGTTTCGAGTCAAATCCATCTCAGGATCGAATACCTGTTAACCCAATTACCAACTCATGTTTGGCAGCCGCAGCGATGGCAGCCGCAGGTGGGTTAGTTTTTCTGTTAGGGATATATATTTCGTACATCTGTGTCTGCGCTGTGAACATAACCTTTTAATGATGCGGTAAACATAACTATGGCTACGACTACGAAAAAACAACCTAAACCGATCAAATCTAAACCACCAGTTAATATTGCGATTAAAAATCAAGGCAGGGGTTTCTCACCTAGGGCATCACTTGGGGCGAGGCTATCGATTTCAGTAATCCTGAGTGCTGTTGTTGGTTTGGGTGCGTTGGCAATTTTTTATTACCAAGGACAAGTCAGCAGTACGAAGCGTGTGATCGAAGAAAAACTTAATGCTAAAGCCAATGAGATTGAATCCAAGCTCAGTCCAATTAAGCAAACTGTGGCGGATCTAGCTGCATCTACTCGACTTTTAAGTGCTTTGGGGGTTAAAGATCCAAACACTTACAAAACAATAGTTTTTGAGCACATCAAAACTACTGACTTAGCCCTAGCAGTGGGCGTTGCTCAAGCTCCTTTTCGTTTGGTTCCTGCTCGTAAGTTGTTTTTTCCGTATGTGTACAAGCAGCAAAAAGACGCAGATGTTTCTAGCCAAAAGTTAGGGCAACAGTTACCAGCTCCAAATGATGATTACTATTATTCCGATCTTGCCGATCTCTATGGCGGCAATAGTATTACCCAGCAGGGAGCCTATACAGAGCAGCTTGCAGCTAAAAAAACTGTCTGGATCGAGCCTTATGTATTTTCCAATTTCACGATGACCACCTATGTCTTACCCTTTTATGATGCACAGGATCAACCTTTAGGGGTGGCGATCGTCGATTTAAATGTCACCACCTTGGCAGAAAGAGTCAGCGATAAAGTCCTAGATGAAGTGGGCTATTACGCGATTCTCAGTGAGAAAGGTAATCTTCTGGCATATCCGCCCAACGTAGCCCTAGCAAAGGATTTGAAAAGCTACAAGACTATTCCTGAAATTGGCGCAGTTTGGGAGCAAATCATTAAGGGACAATCTGGGTTGGTGGAGTCTCAGGGTAACTTTTGGGCATATCGCCGCATCCCCAGTACCAACTGGTTAATAATTGCCACAGTCCCCCAGTCAGGCATCTTAGGTCCAGTAGCATGGTCAACTTTGATCGCAACTTTACTGGTGGGGGGCTTATTGTTAGTGGTGGTGGGCTGGTTTATTGCAGCTTTAAACCGTCGCCTGAAGCCAATTTTAGATGAATGCAATAAGCTAGCCGAGGCTAAAGGGGGTGCGATTGAAACTAGCAATAAAGACGAAATCGAGCGTCTTTCTGCTTCGTTCTTTAACCTAATCGACCAAATTGCTGAGAACGAAGAGAAGATTAGAGAAGAAGTTGCTCGAACGGTTCAGGCAAAGGAACGGCTGAATCAAGCTCAAGAATCGGAGCAAGAAGCCGAATTTCTCGAAACTGAGGTGGGCGGACTACTGGATGTGGTTTCAGCGATGGAAGATGGCGATCTTACCGTCCAAGCCGAGGTAAGCGATCGAGCCACAGGACTGGTAGCAGACACGCTCAACCGCCTCCGCGAGCAGTTAGCCGAGATCATTGCACGGGTTTTGGGTACAGCGCAGCAGGTGGTGAAAGGTGCCGAAGGTCTAGAAGAACTAGCTCGCACGGTCGCACTCAACACGGTCGATCAGGCGCAGTCGGTGGCAGAGGGGCAAGCACTCACAGAACAGGTGGCACTTTCTGCGAAGAATTCCGTGGCACAGGTGAATATTGCGAATCAATCATTGCTGGCAGTCCAACAGACGGTGGCACAAGGTCAGGTGGCGATTAATACTTTGACTGAAGGGATTACGGTGCTGCAAAAAGGTACTGCCCAGATCGTGCAACGCATGAAAACTCTGGGTGAATTTGTCGGTCTTGCCGAACAGTTTGTGCAAGATCAGGGGCAAATCGCCTCGTTGACGCAGGTGCTGGCAATCAACGCTACCCTAGTTGCGGCTCGTGCTGCCGAACAGCGAGATCCCAAGCAATTTATCGGTGTAGCACGAGAATTTGAAGCGATTGCGGGTCAGGTAAATACGCTGGCAACTCAAACTAACGAAGGCTTGGGCGTACTGCAACAACGGACAGCCCAGATTCAATCAGTTGTGAGCGCGATCGACGCTGAAGTCCAAAACCTCGGTGGTCTGGTCGCAGGCTTTAACTCTGGGGTGGAACAATCGCAAAATTCGTTCTACAGCATTCAATCTGTGACCGAGGAAGTGGTAGAAGTGGGACGAGGCGTGAACGAGTCCAGTTTGGAAATTGCGACTGCGGCAGACTCTACGGCTAAGTACATGAGTGAAATCGCGATTCTCGCAGAGCAGACAGCCGACCTCACCCGCAATGCCAGACAGCAGGCAGAGCAAATGGGAACTTTGGCGCAACGTCTGCTGGCAGGGATTCAATTTTTCCGCTTGCCAGCCTCACTGGTGGCTGAGGCGGATAACGTCACTACGGTCGATGTTTCGACTAATGGAGCAGTCAGCAACTAGGGAGATTTCATCATAATTTTCATATGCAAAATATTACCGAATTCAAATTGCCCTTACCTGATAAGGTGTCCGACCAGATGCCTAACGCTGTTAATTTGGATGCCAGTATCCCAGCTAAAAAGCCAAGTCGAAAGCTGTGGCAAAGATTAAAGGATAGTTCGATTCAAACTAAGCTAACTGTCGCTTTGGGGGTAAGTGGACTGATTTCGATCGCTGGTTTGGCGGTGACGGTGGCGATCGTCGATCGAAGTTTACGGATTCAGCTATTCAGCCAAGCTCAAGCCGAACTTTCATTGCTAGCAATCAATTACAACAACACACTTCGTCAACAAGGGACAGGCGCAAGAGGACAGGCCGAAGACAATAGTTTGATTCAAGCTGCCGAAACAGGTAAGACTAGCCCTTTGGTCAAGTCGATTATTCAAAGTGAAGCATCGGGACGCAAAGTTGAATTTATTACTCTAGTAGACAAAACAAGGCGGATTATCGAAACTTCGGATGGTAACCCAATTGGCAAGGAATTTGACCCGAACGGCTTGGTGGCAAAGTCACTCGCCTCAGGTGAAGAAGTGATTTCCAACGAGCTGTTGCCGTTTGCCGAATTTGCCACACGCGATCCGTTTAAAGCCAATCAGTTGGGCAGTACCAACACTACGCCTAACTTTCTCGTCCGCTATACGATTAGTCCGATCCGCGATCTCAACCAAACTGTAGTAGGCGCGATTGTGTTTGGCGAAATTCTCAACTCCAAAACGGCGATTATCGATCGAACCAACAAATCTATTGGTAGTGGATTTGCCGCGATTACGGTTGGAGATAGCTTAGCCTCAGGTGGGATTTTGATCGGCGATCGGAACATTCGCCCTAAAGCCTTTCCCACAAAGCTCTCCGAACGAGCGATGCAAAATCCTGCGACGACAACCTTAGAGCAGTGGAGATTTCTGGGTGGTCCCTCTTACTCCCCAATTTCTACTGGGACGGTTCGAGCCGATGAAGCTGTAATTGGCGCTCGCAGATATTCGATCGCTGCCGCGCCGATCTTGAGCGAGTCAGGTAAAGCCGTCGGTGTGCTGATGCGGGGGACTGGACACGAAGCCCTTGATAATCTCAGATTTTCCACCTTTATACTAGTTGGCGGCATTGGCGCAATTTCGATCCTAATTGGGGCTGTGCTGTCGCGCCTCGTCGGTCGTCTAGTCAGTCAACCAATTAAGCAATTAGAACAAGTCGCCAAACTTTATGCTCAAGGCAGCTACACCAAACGTGCCGAAGTCAGTGCCGAAGATGAGATCGGCACTCTGTCTGATGTGTTTAACAAAATGGCAGGCAGCATTCAACTGCGTGAAGCTGAGCAAGCTGCGGCTAAAGCTGAAGTGGAAACCCAGAGCTTGAATCTCCAAGATGAGGTTGGGCATTTGTTGGATGTTGTATCGGAGCTGGAATTGGGTGATTTGACTGTGCAAGCGCAGGTTAGCGATCTGGCAACTGGGCTAGTGGCAGATACGCTCAACCGTCTGATCGAGCAATTGGGCAGTGTGATGGCAGCAGTGTTGCAGACAGCCCAACAGGTGGCAAGTGGGGCGGAAAGATTGGAAACATTGGCGATCGACGTATCCCAAAATGCCCAAGAACAGGATGATCTGGCAGTCAAAGCTCGTGTTGGCATGGATAGCGTTAACCAACTAGCGCAAGAATCAGCCCAACAGGCGATCACCGCCGATGCTGCCGTCCAGTCAGCCCAACAAGCTGTGACCCAAGGACGACGCGAAATTATCAGCCTGACGACTTCGATCGAACAACTACAACAAGCTACTGTCCAGATGGTGCAACGGATTAAGACCCTAGGTGAGTTTGTCGCCCTAGCAAAACAGTTCGTGCAAGACCAAAAACGTCTGGCATCACTCACCCAAGTTCTAGCAATGAACGCTTCGATGGTGGCAGCCCGCGCGATCGAACAAAAAGAACCCGATCAGTTTGCCACTGTAGCGCGAGAATTTGAGGCGATCGCCGCTCAGGTGAATAATCTGGCAACCCAAACCAATCAAGGGCTAATCACACTGCAACAGCGCACAGGCTTTATCGAAATTGTCGTATCAGGGATTGACCAAGATGTCCGTGATGTCAGCAGCTTGGTGAGGGAGTTTAGTACTGGCGTAGACCAATCCAACCAGTCATTTACCAATATCCAAACTGTGACCGAACAAGTGGCAAAAGTCGGGCAAGCTGTGACTCTATCAGCCAGTTCGATCGCCGTGGCAATTAAAGGCAGCTTCGACTCGATTCAAGATATTGCCTCGGTAGCAGAACGCTCCGCCGAACAGGCAAAAGTGACACGTACCCAATCGGGTGCAATGGGCGAACTCGCTCGCCGTTTACTGGAGGACGTGCAATTCTTCCGACTACCCCAATCAAAAGTTAAACCGATTCAAACGATCGATATCGATCCTGAGTCAATCATAAATAATCAATAATCGATCGAATTGATTGCTGTTCTTTGCTGAAACCTATGTCTACTACCGAAGCCCAACTGCAACAAGAACTCCGAAGCATATTCGATCTGGATACACCCCAATATCTCCAGCTCTATTTCAGTACGGTAGATCGGTTGGATGAAACCTCATGGAAGTCTGATATTCAGCAAATTTTTCGGTGTGTGCATACGATCAAAGGCGGCGCAGTAACGGTCGGGGCACAAGCGATTCTCAAAGTTGCAACTGTGCTCGAAGATTTGCTGTCGGATCTGCGCTACATCGATCCATCCCCACCATTAGGTGATAACAACCTCCAGCAGATTTTGCTCGAAGTTGGCGAGTTACTAGTCGCGAGTATTGAACTAGCGGAACACGATATACCTATGGCTTCGATCCGTCGGATCGAAGAACTTCACAGTGCGGTTAAACAAACTTATTTACCCGAATGGAACGAGCTCAGCCAGCTTCACCAAGAGTTTGCCGAGCAGGGATTTGATTTGGTAACCCTAGATTTTGATATGGCGTTGGATCGGCTGCCATCCACTGGAACCGTGCCAGTTAATATTGTCGAATCTGCCCAGCGCACGATCGAAGATTTGCGAATAATCGGGGCCGAACAACTCGGTTTTACGGCTGACTCGGATTGGGCAAGACTGATCGCTGAAGCTCAAGCTCTGATCGAAAACGATGACGTAACAGCTTGGCAGCAGTGGCGAGAGCATTTGAGTTCGTTGAAAAATTGTGCTAAACATAGTGGTCATATTCCAGAACTCAAGGGTGATGCCATTGGTGAGAAAGTCGATCGAGAAATAGAAGTACTAGATTCTTTCCAGCAAGAACTGCGCGCCCTATTCGATCTCGATACCCAGAAGTCACTCCAAGAGTACATCAGCACAGTTCAGGCTTTGCGCGAAGATACCTGGAAAGCAAATATCCAGCAACTCTATCGCAGCGTCCATACGATTAAAGGTGGAGCGGTGACGGTTGGGGTGAATGCGATCCTACAGGTGGCGACTGTACTGGAAGATCTACTCTCTGACCTGCGCTACATTGATGTTTCACCACCACTAGCTGATGGCAGACTCAAACAGATTTTGGTCGAAGCGGGCGAATTGTTGATAGGTAGTTTGCAACTGCGAGACACTGAAATACCAACGGCATCAGTCGATCGAATTCTTGATTTACGCACAGTTGTTCAAACCACCTATACCCAAGAGTGGGATGAGCAGAGTCAACTCGCCAGCGATTTCGCCGAACAAGGATTCGATTTGGTGGTATTGGAATTAGAAATGGCGATCGAACAGTTGCTGCCCCAAGGAACTGTGCCGTCTGAGTCGATCGAAGCTGCCCACCAAGCGATCGAGCAACTTCGCCAAATTGGGGAAGAAATTGGTTTAGCTGCCGACTGGACTGGACTACTAGCCGAGAGTCAGACCTTACTGAGCAATACTGAAAATCAATTTTGGCTTGAGCAATGGCCAACATACTTGCAATCGCTCAAGCAGTGCGCCAAGCTTGGTGGTCGTCTCCCATTAGCCACAGTAGTCCCTGATGTAATTCCTCAGGAAATCGCTGAGTTCATCTCCGATTATTCCCAGCCAGCCGTCGAAATTTTGCCCCAGTCTACCAAATACGTCAAACCCAAAAGGTCAAAAAAGGCGGAACTGTCACCGACGCTCGATATCCAAATTCCCGTACCATTGGAGCGATTGGATCGATCGGCACAGCAACTGGTAGAAACTCTGATGGCAACCCGTGCCACCCAAGGATTTTATCAGTCCGTCCACTCAAACCTTATGCCCTTGGTCTCACTGGCGCAGGATAGCGTCCAGTACATCTCACGGTTGCGGGAAGTTCAAGATGATTACGCCCTGATTGAAGCCGATCGAGATCCAAACAGTCCCAAGGTCGAACGTTATCGCCAAGGTTACACAGCAATTAACCGTTTACTCGAAATCAGTCTGCGCTTGATCGAACTTGGGTCAGAAACAGGTGAGTCTGCACGGCAAACATCCGAAAGCTTGCAACGCCTAGATCTGAGTCTGCGCGGTTTACAGCAAACCCTCGAAGAAAGCCGCCTCGTCCCGTTTGAGAGCCTCAGTTTCCGTGCCAGAGGGATCTTACGCGACCTCAGCACCCGCATTGGTAAACCCGCCCAGTTGGTCGTGAGTGGCGAAAAGTTAGAACTCGACGCTGGCACATTACGTAGTCTAGAGCCTGTCTTATTACACTTAATTCGGAATGCCTACGATCACGGCTTAGAGTCCTCATCTGTCGATCGAGTTCAAGCAGGAAAATCCCCCCAAGGCACAATTCAGCTTGCCCTGTCTCGGCGCGGCAGTGTATTTATGCTCGAAGTTAAAGATGATGGACGCGGCATCGATCGAGATCGGATACGTCAGATCTCGATCGATAAGGGCTTACCCCTGACCAATACCGACACGCCATCAGATCTGCTAGAAGTCCTCTGCCAACCTGGATTTACTTCTGCTCAAACTGTCAGTGATATCTCTGGGCGTGGCGTTGGTATGGATGTCGTGATCAGCCAAGTCGGATCTTTTGATGGTCAACTCAGCCTCAATACTCAGGTAGGTATCGGCACTACTTTCACGATTTTGATTCCCGTCCCGCATTTGTTTGTGCGCTGTATGCTCTTACAGTCTGGAGATCGAATATTTGCGATTCCCACTGCCGAAGTTTTTACGACAATGTTGCTCGACGACCTGCTGTGGCAACGTCAGCCCCGATCGACCGAAAATCCTGCCCTATTCGATATGACAATTACCGAGGATGTCGGCGATATTCCTGCGCTCGATATTTACCAGTACTGGCAAGGCGAAACAGCTAACCCACGCGCACTATTACCAAATTCGATCGCGGTGCGGACAAAACGCTTAGATAGCACAGAGGGAATCTGGCTGATGGCAGATAGTCTGGTGGGTCAAAATGAACTGCTAGTCAATTCTCTGCCTAACCCGTTAATTGCGCCGATTGGGATCATGGGGGTCAGCCTCCAAGCCGATGGTAAATTGATTCCAGTCCTCGATCCTACAGCCCTGATTGATGTCATGTTGCTCAAGTCCACAGCCGACTTCTTGATGCCAATGGCTACTACTACGTCGATCGCCCCAACCAGCTCCGCCTTCACAACTGGAGTTGTTGCCCGTCAAATTCTGGTAGTCGATGATGCCGCGCTGATGCGTCGTCGGATCGAAAGCAGTTTGAGTTCGCAGGGCTATGATGTTCGTACCTGTAGCGATGGTCTAGAAGCATGGGAATGGATGCAAAATAACGGTCAGCCTACACTTCTTGTCACCGATATCGAGATGCCAGGCATGGATGGCTTTACTCTGATCGATCGATGCCGTCAAGCAGGGATGAATATGCCAATTTTGGTTGTATCTTCCCGTCTCGCCGAAGAATGGTCAAAGGAAACTAGGCGGTTAGGTGCGACCGATTACCTGACCAAAGGCTTTGCCACCCCAGAACTATTAGAGAAAGTCGCAGTTATGCTGTCACAGTTTACGAGTGAAAATCATGCAGGAGTAGCGAATTAAGCGATCGAAAAACCTATGCCCGAACCATTTCGACTATTTGTGCCACCGCCGTTAGCAACAGAGAAGTTGTTGTTAGTGCAGTCAGGTAACCTGTGTTTAGCCTTGGATGTGAATCAGGTGCAAGAAGTCCTACTGAAGCAGCCTGTGATCGAGTATCAAACCAAAAGCGCCACCTATCACAAAAATGCCTATATTCCCGTGATGCTCGGACAATATGCCTGTCCACCTGTTGCCACGGCAACTCTGGTTTTGATCCAAGCCGATGCCCTCAAATGTGGTCTGATCGCGATCGTCTCCAATACCATACCTAAACTTGTGGCAATTTCCACCCAAGATTGGATTAAGGCTGAATCGATCGAAGGGATCTGGCAAACAGACGGAAAAGGTTATGTCACAGGTGGGATCACTTACACTCATATCATCGGTATTGCTAAGAACTAGCCAAGAACTAGATCTCCCATGACCCCACAATTTCTCTTGATCTTAAAAGTTTTTTTATTGAGCCTGATCGTTTCGGCTGCAATCAAATATGGTGCGCCTGACCTGATTAATCTCGAACTGCTAGCACTGCCAACCCAAAACTACATTGCCCTAAGCATGATTTCGCTGCCAGTATTGATGTTTGCCGTGATTCTTCGATCGCGCCAATAATATATGAGCCAAATCCAATTCCGTTGCCCAGCGTGCCGAGAAATCATCTCAAAATCTGCCAGACGCTGCCCTGAATGCGGCTATGTGCTCAAGCCAAACTGGGTGGCGTTGATCGTTGGCATCGTAGTGATCTTATCGCTGGCAATCGTATTGACAACTCCATTCTTGATCGAATTCCTCAATCACGATCGACGACCCGAACCGCCCAATTCCCGAGTTGCAAACATGAGATGATCGACCTAAAATCAGGCATCGATCGATCCATGATTTGTGATTAAATAAAGGGCTATGACAGATGAAATGCGAATTGGGAATAGAGTTGTCAGGACTGACGAGTTACTGACTTTGCTGGGACGATATCAACTTTTACCTCAAATTGTCCGAGGTCTGATTGTTGACGAATCGATCGCCGCTTACGACTGCACCGAGCAAGAACGGACTGATTTGCTCAATCAGTTCTATGTGCAAGCCAAGCTAGAAACAAACGAAGCCCGCGAAGCCTGGCTAGAAGCACAGGGTATGAACGAATCGCAGTTAGAAGCGATGGTGATTCGTCCCGTATTATTAGAAAAATTTAAGGTTGCAACTTGGTCATTTAAGGTCGAGTCTTACTTCATGACCCGCAAGTCTGCTTTAGATCGGATGTTGTATTCCCTAATTCGCACCAAAGATTTGGGTACAGCCCAAGAAATTTACTTTCGGATTCAAGAAGCCGAGCAGTCATTTAGCGAACTAGCGCGTGAATATTCGCAAGGTAATGAATCAAATACTGGCGGTTTGGTGGGGCCAGTGACAATGAATACACCGCATCCAGTAATTTCTAAAACTCTTGCGATCAGTAAACCAGGTCAACTATCTCCTCCGATTCGGCTAGAAGAATGGTATGTCATAGTTCGTCTCGAAAAGTTTTTCCCTGCTCAGTTAGATGATTCTACCCGCCGCCAACTGATTGATGAGTTGTTTGAAGCATGGCTACGCGAACAAATACAGCAGTCTTTCGCCAAGAAACAGGTAACGGCTTAGGTTTCGGTTTCAAAGATCGTGAGTTGGCTTTTAGCTGGCGAGACTTTTAACCCAGTTTTGGGATTGCCTTGACTAACTTTGGTTTTACGATCGCCCCGCAAACCTGTAGCGATATGGCTACTGCTAGCAATCTTTTCGAGCACTTGCTTGGCTCGATCGATCACCACTGGCGGCAATCCTGCAATCCGACCAACTTCGATCCCGTAGGATCGATCGGCTCCACCAGGCTGAACCTGATGCAGAAACACAATTTCATCTGCTAATTCTTTGACTGTAACTTGAAAGTTCGCCACATTGGGCAAGATTGTCTCTAGCTCGTTGAGTTCGTGATAGTGCGTGGCAAAAATTGCTCTGGCTTCGATCGTAGTGGCTAAATACTCAGCAACCGACCAAGCAATTGCCATACCATCAAAGGTGGAAGTACCGCGTCCGATCTCATCGAGCAATACGAGCGATCGATCCTTAGCATGATTGAGAATATTTGCAGTCTCATTCATCTCCACCATAAATGTCGATTGCCCCATCGCCAGATCGTCCACCGCACCCACACGAGTAAAAATTCGATCGCACATTCCCAATGTCGCCGACTCCGCAGGCACAAAGCTGCCCACCTGCGCCAGCAGTTGAATTAATCCAATTTGCCGTAGAAAAATACTCTTCCCACTCATATTCGGCCCAGTCAGAATAATCAAGTCTGGGGAGTCTTGGCTGCCTAAAAACACCGAATTTGGCACGAAAAAGCCTGGCGGTAAAGATTGCTCGACCACGGGATGACGACCTTGGGTGATGGAGATCGATCGATCGCTGGTAATCACAGGGCGGCAGTAGTTATGGATGCTGGCAACTTCAGCCAAACTGGCGAGAGCATCGGCAGCAGCCAGAGCTTGGGAGATCGACCGCATGAGTGTGATATGTGCGGCGGCGGCGGTACGGAGTTCGACAAAGACTTCATATTCCAATCGATTGAGCGCGTCTTGGGCATTCATAATCCGAACTTCACGGTCTTTGAGTTCGGGCGTGATGTAACGCTCTTCGTTCACCAGAGTTTGCTTGCGGATGTAATTTTCGGGAGCTTGGTCACTTTTGCCGCGTGAGATGCTGATGTAATAACCAAATGCTTTGTTATAGGCAACCTTGAGCGTATTGATCCCTGTTCGATCGCGTTCGGTCTTTTCTAGAGTTTTTAACCATTCGGCATCAGCTTCGGCTTGCTGGCGCAATCGATCGAGTTCGGAATTAATCCCAGTGCGAATCAGCTTGCCTTCGGTCAGCAAAATTGGCGGTTCTTCGCTCAGAGTTTGCCGTAGTTGCTCAGCCAACTGTGCCATTTCAGGCGGTACAGTTTGTAAGGCTTTAAGATAAGTCGATCGAGATTTTGCCACTAATTCCGCAATACCTGCTAATCGGCTGAGCGAGAAAGAGAGCGCGACCAAATCCCTAGCATTAGCAGTACCCGCACCAATCCGACTGCACAATCTTTCGATGTCATAGATTTGATTCAGCGCGGTACGTAAATCTCGGCGTAAGCTATGGTGCTTGACTAACTCTTCTATCGTATCGGCTCGATCGCTAATTCCTTGGATATCCTTGAGTGGCTGTAGCAACCAACGGCGTAACAACCTGCCACCCATAGTTGTCGAGGTCTGATCCAATGCCGAGAGCAATGAGCCAGACAGAGCACTATCCCTCACAGTTTGGGTGATTTCTAAATTGCGGCGGGTCTGGTGATCGATTAAGAGATAATCGCTCACGATGTAAGTAGAGAGCGGTGATAAGGGAACCTGCGTGCTTTTTTGGGTGGATGTGAGATATTCCAATAAGCCGCCCGCCGCTCGTACTGCTAGGGGTAAAGATCCACAGCCAAATCCTTCTAACGATCGAACTCTAAAAGTATTGAGCAACCTCTGTTTGGCTTCTGCCAAGATAAACGGAGTTTGAGATCGCGGGGTATAACAAAATTGGTCGGGCAGTCCATCGGGAAGAGGCTTTTGAGCACTCCTCATACCTGACTCTTGCCCCCTGAGTGCAGGATTGGGCGAATCGATCGGGAGCAAAATCTCGGCTGGCTGCAAGCGCAGGAGTTCCTGAGCGAGTTGCTCGGTACTGTGCAGTTGGGTCACCTGAAATTCACCCGTCGAGATATCGGTCAAGGCTAAGCCCCACTTAAGGTCACCAGACGCGCCACTGGGAACAATCGCTACAAGAAAGTTGTTTTTCCTCGCAGTCAGCATTCCTTCTTCGATCACCGTACCAGGTGTAATTACCCGCGTGACTTCGCGCCGCACCAACCCCTGTGCTTCTGAGGCTGCCTCCATCTGATCGCAAATCGCGATCGATATGCCTTTTTCGACTAATTGACTAGCATATCGATCGAGCGCGTGATACGGGATGCCTGCCATCGGAATCCGCCCCAAGCCTTTACCACCCTCTCGGCCTGTCAGTACTAGCTCTAGCTCCCGCGAAATCAGACGGGCATCATCAAAAAAAGCTTCATAAAAATCGCCCAACCGATACAACAGCAACGCATGGGGATTCTGGTCTTTAGTTTCGACATAATGTCGCATCATCGGGGTCAGCAATGTGCGGTCAATCGGAGTAGAAAGAGGTAATTGATCGGTCATCTATTCAACTTTACTGAGGCGACGCACAGAGAGCACATCTGACATCTTGGCAATCTGACTAGATATCTTTTCCAATTGGGGTCGATCGGTGATGTCAATACTCAGATCGATTAAAGCTGATTTACCAGGATGGGTTTGGACAGAGGCTTGGCGCACATTCACCTTTTGGTCAGATAGGCGAATCAGGACATCTTTGAGTACACCGACTCGATCGATCGTTTCAACTTGAATGTCTACTGTATAAGTTGGGGCGCGGTCTAAATCTTTAGCCATATTCCAGGCCACAGGAATCAGTCGATCGCTATCTCGGTCGATCGTATTAGAGCAGTCTTGACGATGGATCGAAATGCCGCGATTACTTCCCAATCTCACAACACCAATAATTGGCTCTCCAGGTAAAGGTTTACAACAACCAGCAATATGATACAGCATCCCTTCCACACCCAAGATCGGAGATTTCGAGGTAGGAGCAGGAGAGGGAGCCTGAGAAGGCAAACGTAGGGGGGTAACATTAATAGACTGATGTTCGCGCAGCTTATTGACAACAGCATTTAAGGAAATCTCACCATAGCCCAGAGCTGCAATCAAATCATCAACGTTGTGGTAGTTACATCTTTCTGCTACTTTCAGCATTTGATCGGACTTCAGCACCGATTCCAAACCATTTTTACCTAATTCTTTTTCTAATAATCCTCGCCCGCGTTGAATATTTTCATCACGGCGCGATCGCTTATACCATTGCCGCACCCGATGCTTTGCCGTATTAGTCGCAACAAAATTAATCCAATCGAGATTAGGGTGAGCATTATTATGTCGCAAGATCGAGACAATATCGCCATTCTGGAGCTTTCTGTCCAACGTCACCATCTGATGATTTACCAACGCCCCATTCGCATGATTTCCAACTTCGGTATGAACACGATAAGCAAAATCGATCGGCGTGGAACCGCGTGGCAGGGAATAGACATCACCTTTAGGACTAAATACATAAACTTCGCTGTCAAAGAAATTCTCTTTGAGTGACTCCATATACTCTTGATCGTCTTTGAGATCGCGTTGCCACTCCACCAGTTGACGTAGCCAAGTAAATTTCTCATCATCACCTGTAGTCGCTACACTGGAATTAGTTTCTTTATACTTCCAGTGGGCGGCAATCCCATACTCAGCAACTTGATGCATTTCCCAAGTCCGAATCTGGACTTCTAGTGGCTGCCCATTTGGACCAATTACGGCTGTGTGTAATGACTGGTAGCGATTTGGCTTCGGCAGACCAATATAGTCCTTAAACCTACCTGGAATTGGGCGAAAACTGTTATGTACGACTGCGAGCGCGCGATAACATTCGTCATTGCTATTTACAATTACCCGTACAGCCGACACATCATAAATCTCTTCATACTGTTTAGCAGAACGCTCCATCTTTTCATAGATGCCGTACAGGTGCTTGGGTCTGCCACTAATCTCAAAGTTAGTCAGTCCCATTTCGACTAGATGCGATTTCAATAACTCACTGACCTTATTAATCTGGGCGGTACGCTCACTTCTCGTCTCAGCCACCAGAGCTTCCATGCGTTGATACTGCTCTGGTTCAAGGTACTTAAACGTCAGATCTTCTAATTCCCATTTAAACTGCCCAATCCCCAACCGATGTGCCAGAGGCGCAAAGATTTCTCTCGTTTCACGTGCCACACTAGCTTGCTTTGCGGGGGGCAAATGTTCCAGAGTTCGCATGTTGTGTAAACGATCAGCTAGCTTTACCACGATCACCCGAATATCCCGCGCCATTGCCAGAAACATCCGCCGAAAATTTTCGGCTTGCTGTTCTTTTTTACTCTCAAAATTAAACTTAGATAGCTTAGTCACAGCTTCAACTAACTGCCGCACCTCTGAGCCAAATTCCACTTCGATTTGGTCGGCACTAACTACTGTGTCTTCAACCACATCATGTAAAAAACCTGCGGCAATCATGGCACTGCCACCACCCAGTTCCCGTAGCAGGGTTGCCACCTCTACGGGATGGATAATATACGGCTCTCCCGAAGCACGCTGTTGTCCCTCATGAAGTTGATATGCAAACTTAAAAGCCCGACTGATCAGATTTTCGCCTTTTAAATCGCTGCCCTTGAGATCGCTATCTTTCTGACTATTCTCTTCCTTGACCAAGCATTCTCGCAGCCACTCAGGAATCCAGCCAGCGTCAGCTAGACTTTCTGGAGAATCACTCATCAATTTGGGTGATTCCTGCACAGAATTGGTCGAACTAGAATTAACAGGGCTAATAGTAGCAATCATAGGAAGTAATTCTACCAAGACTAAATGTAAATTGAAAATTGCAGGGGGCTAAAAACTTATGCCAATATCACCAAATCTGGGATCTCTACTGTTAGTCAAAATTACTAGTCAAAACTACAACAGTTATATTGGAAACAACTAGGAATCGAAGATATATAAGCAAGCAACTGCCAACTTGCTGTTCTCTATGTTGCGACTCTTCAATGACAAATATGTTAAGAAACCTATCATAACCTCAATTTAACTCGCTAAACAAAAAACTTAATTTCTGGGTGTCGTTAACCCTACTCTAGATATGTACGGGTATGATTACGAACAAAAGTGAAATCATTTCTAACCTATGAACCACATCACAACGACAGAACTGTTAGAGCATCTGAACTGGCGATACGCAACAAAATTGTTCGACTCCACTAAGACAATTCCACCTGCAACCTGGACAGCCTTGGAAGACTCGTTAGTACTGACACCATCCTCCTATGGTATCCAACCTTGGAAATTTTTGGTTATTACTAATCAAGACCTTTTAGACCAACTCAGGCCGTTTTCTTGGAACCAGTCACAGGTCTCAGATTGTTCTCACTACGTTGTATTCGCGATCGAAAAGAACCTGACCGTTGAGGACGTAGATCGGTTTGTTGCTCGTATGGCTGAAGTAAGGAATATCACGGTTGAATCACTCTCAGGCTACCGAAATATGATGGTTAGCGATGTAGTTTACGGAGCGCGTAGCTTTAGCGTGAATGAATGGGCATCGCGACAGGCATACATTGCTCTGGGTAACTTTATGACTAGCGCGGCTGTGCTAGGAGTTGATACCTGTCCAATGGAAGGAATTGATCCGATTAAGTACGACAAACTCTTAGGACTGTGTGAAAAAGGCTTTGCTACAGTAGTAGCCTGTGCAGCAGGATATCGTTCTGCTGATGATAAGTACGCATCATTAACAAAGGTAAGATTCCCCAAATCCGAGGTAGTTGAAACATTGAGTTAATTCAAGATTTCTCAGGATTACAGGGACTGCGAGAAGATCCTTCTCAGCCTGTATTACGGAAATGTCTGTGCTATTTAATCCAGACCCAAGCTTATCTTAAGTTTTATAACAAAAATAGCTTGACTAAAGGAGATGAGGTGCTAAAGTGGAGGTTGAGAATAAAGTATCGGTTGCAGCATTTGTTTTTAGCATTGACGAGTTTTTCGCTTTTTGTATTGGCAGGCTAACCTCCGAAATCTCACTCTCTTAACACCTCTGATTTTGGAGACGATCTAATTTATGTCTATTTACGTTGGTAACCTCTCTTATGATGTTACAGAAGAAGATTTGAGTTCTGTGTTTGCAGAATATGGCACTGTTAAGCGCGTTCAGCTCCCAACTGATCGTGAAACTGGTCGTATGCGCGGATTCGGATTTGTAGAAATGGGCGCAGAAGCTGAAGAAACGGCTGCCATCGAAGCACTTGACGGTGCTGAGTGGATGGGTCGCGATCTAAAGGTCAACAAGGCTAAGCCTCGTGAAGACAGAGGATCTGGCGGCGGCGGCGGTGGTCGTCGTAGCGGCAGTTTCTCTCGCAACTACTAATTAGTATTTCTGGTTAGTAATTGTGGCTTAGATATTTCTGAATTTATTAAGCCTAATACATCAAAAAGCTCAAGTATCTATGCTTGAGCTTTTTGGTATGAATAGGGGGAAACTGCTTCAGTGACTTCAAATTCAAAAATTCACAATAGAGACAGTTAACTCAGAGGACAGAAGGTATGCCCTATTTAGAAATCGATCCAGTTCCTTATATCGATCACACCTTGCTTGACCCTACCGCAGGCTTCGATCGAATTGACCAGGCATGTGCAGAAGCCGATCGCTATGGTTTTCATAGCGTTTGTGTCTATCCCTACTATGTCCAACGGGTAGTAGAAAACCTCAATCGCAAAAAGCCAAAAGTTTGTACCGTGATTGGGTTTCCCAGTGGAGCTAGTACTTCCGCCACTAAACTTTACGAAGCCCAAGAAGCTACAGATCGCGGCGCAACAGAATTAGATGTCGTGATTAACTTGAGTTTGCTGAAAGCAGGAGAGACAGAAGCGTTTCATCGCGATATTGCCCAGATCTGTGAAAGCACGGGTCAAACGGTCAAAGCCATTTTAGAAATGAGTCTTCTAACAGTAGAAGAGCAACGACTAGCGGCAGAGATTTGCATGGATGCAGGTGTAGCATTTCTCAAAACCAGTACAGGCTGGTCAGGCGGAGCCACGATCGAGCAGGTGAAATTACTAAAATCCATTACTCAGGGTAGAGTGGGGATCAAAGCTTCAGGCGGGATTCGCTCTGCCGAACAAGCGATCGCCCTAATCGAAGCTGGAGCTAATCGTATTGGTACTTCGCGTGGTGTAGAGATCGTAGCAGAACTAAAACAGCTATAGAAGAACCTATCCACCGCTCACTGGAGGAATAAGTGCAACTTCATCACCGTCTTGCAAGAGAGTCTCTGGTTGTACGAACTCAAGATTAATCGCATAACGAATTAGCGATCGCCATTTTTCTAATTCAGGATATTGATTCACTAGCTCTTCATAAACTTGAACTACTGGAGCATGGAGTAACAACGTAAGGTCGATTTCGGGAGAATCGATCGCCTCTTGAAATGACGCAAACAGTTTGACCTTAACCTTTATCATTACTCATCAAGGATAATTTACCTAGATTCTGTGAAATAGTTTAAACGAGAAAGCCCTACATTATCAATTAATGTAGGGCTTTCTCGTTTAAATATTAATCTTGGCACCGAGCTATTTTCCCGTAGGGCTGCCCCTAAAGTATCTTCACCGCAACAGCGTTTCACACC